>Ga0214921_10002091_pt1 | contig 32993 bp, 22 predicted proteins | sample LL1505_MetaG_FD_177992 | JGI IMG/M metagenome (GOLD analysis project Ga0214921, IMG submission 177992) | Freshwater microbial communities from Lake Lanier, Atlanta, Georgia, United States - LL-1505 | ecosystem: Environmental > Aquatic > Freshwater > Lake | place: USA: Georgia | collected... | reverse complement strand
CAAAACGACTTCGATATTCTGAGTTAATTTTTGGATTGTGACCGAATCGCTTGCATTAAGGATAACTCGATTCAAATCAACAAGCCCAGGCATCGAGTCGCCATTCAGCGTGACCGTTGCTGCACCACTTGCAGTGATACTCAGGACTTCAACACCACTGAAATTCTTAAGCTGATTGCCAGCGATACCCAAATCCGCGGAGAAGATTACTGTGTCGATACCACCACCACCTACGACTGTCATAGTCGTGTCGGCATCACCTGAGAGGGTAATGATGTCGTTATCGTCACCACCACTGATGTAGTCGCTCAGACCGTTTGCTGAAATCGTGTCTGCGCCACTTTGTCCGTAGATCGTCAGGGAGTCGCCGCTACCTGACGCGGAGATATTATCGTTTCCGGACCCACCATCTATAGTTACTGTTCGTGTAGCAGTTGATGTGATCGTATCATTACCGTCCTCACCCCAGAGCTGTGCAACGCTATCTGCAACATTATGAATGATTGAGTCATTATCGGCGCCGCCATATACGGTTGCCGCGCCCGTTAACGTTATTGAATCCGCACCCTTGTCACCATACAAAACGCCGGCAGCGTAAATGGAATCACTGCCATCGCCACCCCTTACGGTATCAACGCCCCCGCCACCAATTAGAGTGTCATTATCAAGGCCGCCTTCTAAGCTGTCGTTACCAGAATTACCTACGATGCTATCGCCAAGGTCGCCACCGATAAGAATGCCACCCTCTGTAGCACCCTTTAGCGTTACGGACACCTGAGCAGATGAGCCATCGATATTTTCAAATCCAAGCACAGAGACCGGTACTGCTGTGCCAGTAGGCTGCAGATTGGTCTTGGTCCCTGCGTACTGATTGGAGCCGCTAGACAAATCAAACCGTAAGTCCCCAACAGTAGGAAGCTTCAAGTAGTCGGAGCCTGCGCCGCCAAGAATCTGTTCTGCTTGGGTTGAAAAGACAACGGTATCGTTACCCGTGCCGGCAGTAATAAGGTCATAACCACCGCCACCGTTGATGAAATCGTCACCAGCGAGACCGGAGATTTCTTCACCTGCACTAGAGCCACCCAAAACATCGTTACCACTTGTACCACCCGTGCGGGTCACGATCGATACAGAAATCGAGGCTGCGCTTGACTTCGCTCCGCCTTCGTCTTGTACCGTGAAATAAACCGTATCGGTTGTGTTAGCGCCACCAGCTTGCGCCGTGTAGACCAAATTCGTGCCAGAGACCGAGACGTTGCCGCGACTTGCGATCACATCAACGATTTGAAGCTTGTCTTTTGCCGTTTCAACATCCGAGATCAAGTCAGCAAGCGGAATCGTAACGGCAGCACCACCAACAACGCTCGCTGTGCCACTTGCAGCAACCGGTGCGTCGTTGACTGGGGAGACGGTAATTGAAAGAACTTGCCTGGATTTCGCGCCCGCTGCATCGGTAACTTCAACTTCCAGACTGTCAGCGCCCGAGTAATTAAGCTTAGGTGCATAGCTCACAACGCCAGCTGCGCTAATTGTCGCCAATCCATTGGTTGGAGCGGTCTTAATTGCATAACTTAGCACATCGCCCGTATCGGGGTCGGTTGCAGACACCGTAGCCGAGAGGGTACTGTCTTCAGCAACCGTCGCAGTTGCTGTGGCGGCAAGCACCGGTGCATCATTCACCGCTGCAATCGACACGCTGACCGTTTGCGATACGGTTGCTGTACCGTCCGACGCGGTCAGCACAAAACTATCAGTACCGTTTGCATCTTTGTTTGGCGTGTATGTGTAGCTTCCGTCGGCAGCAAGCGCCACCGAGCCCTTTGTGCCTTGCGTTTTGACCTGATAGGCCAAGGTATCGTTCGCGTCGGCATCGCTGGCCGACATCGAACCTTTGACGCTGACGTCTTCATTGGTGCTGATCGACGCCGTGGACGCCGCCACCGGCGCATCATTAACTGCAGCAATATTCACAGCAACAGTCTTTGTTGCCTTTGCACCTGCCTTATCGGTTGCCGTAATAACAAAGCTGTCCGAACCGTTCTCATTTGCCTTGGGCGTGTAGGTGTAATCGCCTGCGGCCGTGAAGCTCACCGTGCCTTTAGCTGCACCGGCTGCACTGTAGGTAATCACATCGGGCGATGCGTCTTTCAAATCAGCATCGCTTGCGCCCACTTTGCCCGCGGTAAAGGCCACATCTTCGGTGACTGAAATAGTTTCAGCGGCAGTCGCGATAACAGGCGTATCGTTGACTGAGGCGACCGTGACGGTCACTTGTTGAGTCGAAACCTTCGTGCCATCTTTAACCTCGATAACGAATACATCAGATCCGTTATAGTTTTCGTTCGGCGTATAGGTGAAGCTTCCGTCTGCAGATCCTGAAACAAAGGCCACCTTACCGTTTGTGGCCGGCGTTTTAACGCTTGCAATCAGCGTTTCCGCACCAGGATTGTCGAAGGCGATCTTGCCGCTCGCGACCGAGTCTTCGGTAGCAGCCAAGCTAGCATTGGCTTTGACCGCATTCACTTCAGCGACAGTCACATTCACGGTGGCGACCGAAACACCGCCCCTGCCGTCAGAAACGGTTACCTTAAAGCTGTCGCTTCCTGCGAAATCGCCAGCAGGCGAGTACTTGAATGAACCGGCCGCGTCAATCGAGACAACCCCACCTTTGGCAGATGCCGCATCAACGCTGTAGAGGAGCTTATCGCCATCCGCATCAGTTGCGGTCACTTTGCCGACATTATCTTTGCTGTCTTCGTTGACTGCGAGTGCCGCAACCGTGATGACCGGGTTAGCCGTATTGGGCTTATCAGGGTTAATAACAAGATTGAAAATCAAATCAGATTTTGTAGCGACTGCGTTTGTTACCGTCTCAGTGCGGTAGTCAACCGTAGCGAGCCAGGTGGATGTTGAGGTAACAGCCGTCTGACCCGAGTAAGCAGCAATTTGAGCAGGCGTTTTCAGGGAGTCGGTAAACGATTGCGCAGCGGTTGCACGGTTACCAATGGCTAGCACATCTTGCTGCGTGACAGGATTTTCCGCAGCAGCGTTATAAAGAATGATCGAAAGCTGACCGAAGCTGAACGTGCCTTTAACAACACCGTCGTACCAATAATCAAGGCCGCCCGCGTCGTAGGGCTTGCCGGTTGCGGGATCGGTCGCTAGCGGATCGCGCCCGAAGACGGTTTTGTAAAGCGTCTGGATATCCGATTTGAGTTGGGTCAGGTTGCTTGAGGAGCCCAGGCTGGGGTACTTCACCTTGGCTTCAGCGGAGTTTGAAAAGTTCTTAGCAACGGAGTCGAGACCGTCTTTGGCGATGACACCAGCCCAGTACGTTAAACCAGCAGGATCAGCGGGACGACCGTAGTACGTGACATAAAAGAACTGGGCCTGCTCGGTAGCGGTCAGTTTTGAAATTGCGCTGCTTGTTGCCATTTTTTTCCCTCAAGTTGACCTGTCAAGAGACCGCCGGATTGTTTCGGCACTTTGCGAAAACACCAGCGACCGCACGATTCTGTACTTCATTCAGTCGAAAACCACAGGCGCACAAAAGCGTGCGCGGCCCTCTCAGACCTTTTCACATCCCCGATGGTATCGCGAAACCGCCCCGTCGGTGTGATTTGTGTCACAAGGAACTGATCTTCGCTTGAAAGGATCGGCAAGATCTTATGCAAGAAAAGACATTCCAGACGCTAAAGTTAATCTAATCAACGAGTTAGAACAAGCGATGCTAGCAACTTGGTAGAGAAGTCTCGCAATAAGCTGAGTCGACTGCTGTTTTTTTTACACAACATTTTCGAAAAATTCTTGTGTACCCGGAATCGCTTCGCCGGGTCTCACAACAAACAGCCCTTGAGCAAAAGCGCGTCATGCCCTGCTTTACCAGCGACGCTGGCTTTGAATCAGTAAGGTCTGCGTCTTGAATTCGAAAAGCGGCAAGCGATCATCCGAGCGCTGGTACTGCCACTCAAGCCGCAAGGACCAAGGGCTTTGTCGCGGCTGCACCTGCCAGATCAGGCTCGACTGAATTTGACGATTCAAACGTTTCACACCCGGGAAGAGCGCAGGGGCATAGAAATCCTGGTCCTTTAGTTGTCGCTGCGAAAGCAAGAGATCGAAGCTGTGCAGCGTCGCAGCGAGAGCCGTCAAAGGCAGTTCATAACCTGCGCGCAGGCCCGCGCTGAATCCTTCGCGTGCCGATCCGGCACTTCCCCGGTTCGCGTCACGCACCGCAGCCAGCTGAACCTGGCTGTAGAGCCGTCCCCAGGGATGATGAGCCGCATAAACCATCCGAAATCCTGCGCTTGCAAGCGGACTCGAGCCCATGCGTGCGTCGGAATCTGGCTCGGAAGCCGGCAGCATCAGCCTTTGCACCGCGACTTCCAGATCGGCAGCGGCAAGCCATGCTCCCTCGCCGATGCGCTGCATGTAGCTGAGTTGCGCCAATCCAGTGGGCTGAGGGCGCGCGGACGATTGCACCCATTGCTGCCAGCCGAGTCCCCATTCGAGCCAGGAAGAACCCGGAGTCAAGGGCCGAAGCCGGGCGTAGCCCTGGCCGACCAAGGGGTCGGCGAGTGCAGAAAGCTCAGAAGACCTCGCGTGCTCACGCCAGCTTCTTGCGCGAGCGCTGATCTGCCAGTCGATCTGATACGTTGAGCCAAGCGCACTCGACGATGAGGTACCGACTTCTGCCTGCACGAAAGCTGCGGGTCTGGGCGCGTAGGTCTCACTGAGCAACAGCGGCAATGAAGGGATGGTCAGCGTGCCATCGGTGACCGTGCTGCCCGATGTGGCTGCGCCGCCGATGGGCACAATGAGGCTGTTCAATCCGAAATTGGCATTCGTGCTGTGTCCAATACCGATACGTAAAAATGAACGCTGCGTTCGATCGGTAACACTGGCCACCGCAGGAGCGCCTGGATGAGGTTTTGCCTCGCATGGCGCCTGCCTTAAGCTTTGCATGACGGTCAACACCGCGTCGTCTGGCCTGAAACTTGACTCGATGTGCGATAACAATCGTTTCACTGCTTGCGCATCGCCGAGGTCACAACGGGCGATCGCGAGGTCAAGCCATGCACCTGCATGCAAGGGCTCAGCACCCACGATCGTTTCAAGCAACGAGGCCGCCCTGGCGCTGTCACCTTGCGATAACAACGCCAAGGCGCGCTGATACTGTTGCTCCAGCTCAGCGGACTTCGCGTTTTCCTGACTCCTCAGCGGCTGAGCGTGCAAGCTCAAAGACACCATCGCAGGCAGTATCAAGCCAAGGATTGAGGCACCAACAGGAGAAGCATTGAATGACGGACGCGCAACCCGAAAGCCACCTAGCATCTCGGCCTTGAGCTCACTTGCGCCAGGAGCTTGCACCCACGAAACGACCTTGCCCGTCGACCACACGCACGTAGATGTAGGCGGCCTGTGAGCCGCTATTTGCCAGCGTGCCTTGGATCAGCGCGTTGGAATCAGCCCCCGGCTGAGCGAGCAACAATCCGAGCTGACTCAAGCTGCCTTTGCCCTCTAGCCAGGCGGAGATATCTCCCGAGGCTAGCAGCATGCGGGTGGTGAAACGCCCCGCATCCATGTCGATTCGCAGGCTCGCCTGCGATGCGGTCGATGCATAGGAGCGCTGCGTAAGGTTATCAATAAAATAACCCTCATGGCCTAAAAGCCTGAAGCTGAAAACGCCCCTGGACGGCGGCAACGACTGGTCCGCGACATCCCGCGTCAATCCGTAATAACCGTTGTAAGCCACAAAGGCTTGGGGCCGATCGGCAGAACCAATCGGCGCGCCCGAAAAACTCTGCCACCGCCCCCAATTCACCATCATCGATGATGGCGAGCTCCCAGGCTTGGCAAACAGGCCCTGATTGCTTGTGGCTGCAATGTCAGCTTTGCGCTCAAGACCCACGCGCTCATCGGCTGGAAGTCTCAACAATTGAGCGGCACCCGGCACATCCTTGAGGTCCAGGACCAAAGCGGAGGGATCGCCTCGACGCAGCCAAATCGCCATGGGCGGAAGTCCTGGCGCAAGTTCACGCGCCGTTGCGCCCTCACAGGGTCCGAATGACTCGCGCTTGCAAGCCGAGCCTAGTGGAGCGACGACGATGCCGCCTGCGCGCACAACCGCTTGCGTTGATTCATGATCCGTGCTGACGGACACATCGGTACCGCGCAGACCAATGGCGGCAATCGGTGAATTCAGCCGCCAACCTTCTCGATGGGCCTTTGCCGCCTCGCCCGATACGCTTCGCAGGTGGCCCTTTTCGAGTTGCAAGCGCACCCGGCTTTCCTGCGCCTTGTTGGGGTCAAAGCGATAAACCTCGATCCGCAGCTGGCTCTCAGGCCTGAGGATAAGAACCGCTTGATCGATCGTTCGAATGTACAAATAAGCATTTGCACCCGTATTCAGAACGTCGCCCTCATGCACCACATCGCCGCGCTGCAAGTCCGAATTCTGGCGCGGGGCCGCTCCCTGCTGTGCGGCTGGCGATCGCTGCACGGAACCAGTCACGAGCACAACCGTTCCAATGGCTTCAGCGCCAAAAGCTGGCGATGAAACTGCAATCGCCATCATGATCAGCCACAAAAATCGGAACTTGCCCATGTTGATTATTATCGCGACGATGAGCCAGTCTTGTCAGACATCGCGGCCTGGTTGATATGGTCCATGAGACTTTTCGCACACTCTTGCCACAGCAATCGTGGCATTTCCCTTGAATCGGGCGCGCACCCCGACGCCACCGCCTCGAGTGCGAGCTCGATCGCTTCGGCCAATCGATCATCACGGTCAAACCACATCGCATACCCATCGGCAATTTCACGAAACACCGGTAAATCTCTCAAAAGCAAGGCAAGACCATGGCGGGAGGCCTCAACAACAGGCAAGCCAAAGCCTTCAGCCTCCGAGGCCATGACAAGCAGTTGGCTGCGCCTGTAAACAGCCTCCAGCAACGCGTCGCTTGCCGATTCAAACCAGAACAGATGCTTACCCCGCTGAGGGTGCGTGCGAAGGCGCTCCAGGAGCGCATCAACCATCCAGCCCGGCTTTCCAACAATCACGATTCGAATCGCTTTGCCCTGTTTCCAGAGCTCCTCCATCGCATCAAGCACTTGTCGATGGCCTTTTCGCGGCTCGACCGTACTCACCATGCAAAGCGTTGGTCGACCATCCCAGGCTGAGAGCAGATTTTCGAGGGCCTCTGAATCCCCGCTGCTCGGCACGCTTGCTTCAAGGTCAGATCCGAGGTGACACCAGCGCAGCTGCCCCCTGAAATCCAGCCGTTCGCTGACCTCTTGAGCCGTTGCCCGTGAGATGCAGTGCAGCGCCCCAGCATGCTTAGCAATGACCTCAGCCCAACGTTTGAAACCTTCGACGGCTTCGCTCGGGAACCAGTGTGGATGCGAAATCGGCAGCAAATCATAGACGAGCGCCTGTATGCCAATGCCGGCTTTGGCCAACGCAGCAAGGTAATGCTCGTTGCGCACCACGTGGTCTGTGGCTAGATCTAAAAACAAGACCACATCGCCTGGGGCCGCTAAAACCGCAGCCTCTTCGCCAAGAACACCATCATCCAGCCTAAGCCATTGCTCGGCCAGGCGCTTTGCCTGAACCATTTCAAAATCCGCCATGCGAACCAGCTCAATACGCCAGGCATGATCAACCGCTCTAAGCCACTGCATCACCACGGCCCTGACCACGCGTTGAATTCCGGTCCTCAGGTCTTCTATGGCCAAAGCACTGACGTCGATCCACAGCGTGGCCTGGGGATAGATCAAGGCATCGAGCACCGGATCGGCACTCCGATAGGCTTGCTCGATCGCCTGGGCATAAACTGCAGCCACATCAGTCGGATTATGATAACGATCCAAGTACTCATGCGCGCCATGCTGCGCTTGGTGAAGAGCGATATCGTCAAGCAGCCACAGCTTGAGCATTTGCAGCATCTGCTCGCGATCATCTGCAATGTGCGCAGCATGAAGCTCTGATAGCGCGCCATGGCGGTTGACAAGCAAGGCAAGACCGCCCGCAAGCGCATCCAGTGCAGCGCCCGAGGACTCGCCACGGGAATCGTTTCGCAACTGAATTGCTATATCAGCCGCATCGATCCATTGCTGATATCGCTCTTCGCCAACCCAACCGGTCATGGCAACGCTGCAATTCGGAAACGAAACCGCAAGCGCATCCAGTGAGGCTTTAAAAGCCAGCGCCCATGCCGACTCTGGCGCAGCCAGCGCCCCGACGAAACGCAAATGAATCGGGCGATCCTGCGATTGGCAAAGCCAAGCAAAAAGGGCAAGCACCTCGTCCGAACGCTTGCTTTCGTGAAGGTATCCAAGGCTTAGCAAAAGCCTTTCACCCGGCGCGATGCCAAGCGCCGTGCGTGCCGCCAAGGACCTTGCCTTTCGGTCACGAAGCTCTGCCGTGATGCGCGGAAGCCTTGTTTTCAAAATCCGCGACCAGGCAATTCCTCTGGATTTCCCCATCGGATGCAACTGATCACGCAGCACCTCCATGGCGTGCTCGGAATGAACCACCACCGAGTGCGCGTGCTCAAGCACCAAGGGTATGAGCGAAAAGCGTTGTTCTGACGCAGCTGAGCTCGAGCCCCGATGCACTCTTGCCGCAGCCACCAGGCCATGCGCATCGGCAAGTTGAGCCAAAAACGCATCTGACTTGCCAGCCTGGCGCGCCTGAAACGCAAAGAAGTCGGCCAAATGAACATCGTGCAAGACCACGGCAGCTGCACGCAAACGGAGCTGATCAAACATCGCCGCATGAAAAGGCGAATTTCCGAGGTGATACAAAATCCGATCAAAACGATCGATCTGTGCTGAAAAGTTTAACGAATCGATCACGGGCAGGGCAGCGCGCTGCGCCCAGGCATCGGTGGTTGCGCCGCGCGGCGTGACCAGGGTAATGTCATAAATTGTTGCGAGCTCAGGCAAGAGCATGGCACCGTAGTAGGCCACGCCGCTTTCATCCGGTGGCATCGGACAACAGTAGGCAAGCCGTGGACGCTCTGCAGCCTGCACCCCGCTCTTGAGCTGATTGACGAAAACCGATTCATGCCAGTAAAGCGTCGCAAGCGACTCGGAGTAAGGCATGAAGGCATCAAAAACATTCGGCTGTAAAGCAAGCGCAGGCTTTCGATAAGCCTGTTCTGCCGAAAGGTAATATCGGTTTAAGCCATCAAACCAGGCAAAAACATAGCCTTCTGAGAGCAGCAACGCCTCCCATGCATGATGCGTTGAATCCGTGCCGTGTGGACGGGTGGCCTCAAGCAACACAATCCAGGGCCTGTGGCGCTTCAAATCAAGGCTCTCAAGAACAGCGCGCTCCTCGCCCTCCACATCAATCTTGAGCCAGTGGATATTGATGGCCTCTTCGTTGAAACGATCAGGATGGGCTTTCACAAGCTCATCGATCAGCTGCGACAAACCCTTTCGCTGAACCTTCCAGGGCATCGGATGGGGCCCTGCGTAGTCCTTGGTTGCCGAACTTGAAGCGGGATCGGCACTGAGCCAAAAAATACTTCCTCGATCCTTGCAAAAATCCGAACCCAGCGCCGCTGCGGCGTTGCGCGCCTCGGGATCCTTGGGATCCTCGCGCCCGAGGGCAATACACACGGTCAAGTCGCGCGCGCGGTCTCGCGCAAGCTTGATCGCGTGGCGTGGGTCAGGCTCCACGTTAATGCCACTCCAACCCTTGTCGTAAAAGAGTTTGCTGACCGAATCCACAACCGGGTGTGCCGCGCCAACGTCCACATAAAACCCGCGCGTGACATCTTTAAGCGCACGCCACAGCACGATGTCTTCGCGGTTTTGTGCGTATGAGATTTGCGGCAAGCGCGGGATCCTGCCCGCCTGGCATGACGTCGCAACTGGATGCGGCGCGCTTTGACCCATACGATGTTTGCTTTGCGCTACGACATCGCCCTGACGCGCGAGCACAAGATTGAAAAAAGCTGCGCCCTGGGCCTCCCAGTCTGCCTCCCAATGCAGTGCTTCCAAACCGGCCCGCTCAATCAGAACGTCGCGCGAACGACCGCAATAGAAAAAGAGATGGAAACGCGTGTATTCAAACAAATATTCAAAGCAAGGCGTGGCATGCGCCATCCGGCCTCCAGGTCTCAAAAGACTCGACATCAACTTGAGCGTCGCTATCGGATCGCACAAATGCTCAAGCAGGTTGTGGCTGAAAATGCCATCAAACTGCTCGCCCTTGAGATCGGCCAGCCGATTGATCGTGAATGGCTTGACCGGCTCTCGATGCCCTTCAGTCTGGCCTGAATCGCCCTCAACAAAGGGCTCGTAAGCCAGAACGGACCAGCCTTGAGCACGCAATCGCTCACAGGCACTCGACCAAGCTCCAGCGCCCCAATTCAAATAGCGCTTGCCACGCTCAGGATTGAGGCTGAAGAAACACCGCATCTCTGAGGTTGTCGAATCGCCTTCGTCATAAAATCGATAGTGTTCTCTATACTCTGCATCAAGTTCCTCAGCGCTCAGGGCAAAGATTTTTTCGTCACCGGCAATCACATCGCATGCGGGACATTGATATCGCCGTAAGAGGCCGCCGCCGAATTTGCAAATGGCCAAACGTTCGACAAATGCTTCACGGCGATCATCATGACCGCACAAGCGGCAGGTGAGCCTTGCACTGGGGAGATAGGCTGCATCAACCGCAGCCCATCGCTTGCTCAACGCCTGTAAGTAGCCGGACAAGTCCCGAGGATGCTCCCGCCAGGGCTTTTGCACTCGGTTCAAATCTGCGCGCTCATCGATTGCCTTATCGGCTGAATTCGCCTCAGCCTGCAGCATCAGGTTCGCCCGTGGGCTTGATCCTTTTGCATCGTGATCGCTGGCGATACGTATACTGGAAGCTAGTGCGGCTGTTCCGACAAAGTAATCAGCCTGATCGTTATAGATATGAAAAACGATTGCAACATCGCGCCAGTGAAAGTTATCAATCAGATGCGTTTCGGTGCTGGTTAGTGCGACCGACACGCTGTAGCTTCCCGGCCCCAGATTCGCCTGCAAGCTCGCGTGAAAACTCAGCAACTGACCAGGTTCCAGCGCTTCAAGCACCTGTTGTTTGTGATAGGTATTGGTACCGTAGATCACCTGACCCAGGCGATTTTTGATCATGAAACCAAAAACCAACCGAGGCAGACTTCTTAAAATCTTTACCCTTGCAATCAATTGAATCGACTGGCCGGTTTGCACGAATTCAACAGGGCGACACTCATCGTCCTGCAAAGTAACCGATTCAAACACCGCTGCGCGATCGCCCGATTCGGTTTCAACAAGTCCATCTGCACGCAGCCTTTGTTTTGTAGAAATCCCGAAGTGGTCTGACCCCGATTGAATCGATTCTCGATTTGCCTTCTCGGCAATCAGTGCGTTGTAAAAATCAATCACCGCGGCTGGATCGCCGTCCATAAGAACACGGCCACGATCAAGAAGCAGAGCGCGGGAGCATAAGGAAATCACCGCTGCCGGGTCGTGCGAAACAATCACCAGCGCGCTTCCCTGATGACGAAACTGCCGGATTCGCTCGATGCACTTGTGTTGAAAATAGGCATCGCCCACCGAAAGCGCCTCGTCCACGATCAACACATCCGGGCGCGCGGCGCTAACCACAGCGAAGGCAACGCGCATTTGCATGCCGGTGGAATAGGTGCGAAGCGGTTCGGCCCAGGCCTCACCGATTTCAGCAAATGCTTCAATATCGGGAAGCATTGCATCGATCCGGGCTGCATCGAATCCCATCAAACCGAGGGCGTGTCGTGCGTTTGCATCAGCATCAAGCTCAATATTGAAACCCATGCCAAGTTCTAGAATTGCTGCAACCCGGCCACGAAGCCCTATCGAGCCGCAGCTTGCCTGCGTGGTGCCCGCGAGGATCTTGAGCAAGGTACTTTTTCCCGCTCCGTTAGCACCAACAATACCAATCGCCTCGCCCGCCTGAACATGGAAGCTTATTTCTTCAAGCACCCAGCGCTGTGAGCCGTGCGCAGTCTTGTCCTGAGCCTTTGCTTGCCGAAGGCCTCCGCCACCCAAGCCAAACCACGAGGCAATGCGTTGCCATTCCGAATCGAATTGACGATAAGCCTTACCGACGCGCTGCACCTCGAGCACAGGCAGGCCAGCGTGAGGATCAGACAACATCACTCAGATCGGCGCTCGCCTTGCGAAACAAAAACAAGGCACAAATCAAGCTGGCAGCGGCCAGCACGATGGCTGGAATCAACGATTCCAGGGTTGGTAATCGACCAAACAGCAAGACTTCGTGAAAGGCGCCGATCAGTCCAAAAAGCGGATTCCACTCGAGCACCTGGCCAAGTGCAGGCGGCAGGCTCGAAGCCATCCAGATGACCGGAGAGATCCAGAATAAAAACTGCATCACAATCGGCGTTGCCTGTCCGATGTCTCGGATAAAAACGTTCAGGATGCCCAGCGTGAGTCCAAGGCCAGTCGCCAGCGCCATCACGAGCGGCACAAGAAAGACCAGAAATAGCCATGCCCCACTCGGATAGTGCCCAAGCAAGGCGAAGACCCCCATGGTCGTGAACGCAAGCAGCACATGGTTCACCGCAGCGGTTCCGAGTGCAACCATCGGTAAACACACACGCGGAAACGCAAGTTTCTTCAAAAGGTTTGCATGATCGATAAAAAGGGTGAGGCAACGCATCAGCAAATCCTGGAATAAATTCCAGGCCAAGGTACCACTCAGTAAATAAAGTGCATACGCATAGGGGCTATCGACTCCTGGCAATTTCCCCGCGAGTAAGTGGCTCAGCACCATGGCAACCACCAGAGACTGCACCAAAGGTTGGATGATCATCCATGAAACACCAAGCCGACTTCTCGCCAGGCGTCCGACAAACTCGTTGCGCACCGAAGTGCCGATGAACTGACGATAGTGCCAAAGCGTGTGCAGCAAACGCATTGGGTAAGGGCGCATAGGGTTTGGCTTTGGAAAAGTTAGGACGTGATTCTACGTTCAGATAAACTAAGCGCAGATCCGAGCCTGAACAAATAAAACTTATCGATCAACGCTGGAGCGCAACTGAAGTGAGTTCGCCACGAGGCGCCAGACCCGTCAGCGTATCAGCCAAACTCAAACGCCTGGTCGCATGCGCGCATCTCACCGACGTCGGCGCAGCGCGATGGCTTGACCAAAGCGCTCGAGATCGTGGAATGAACATCACCGCGATCCGCGTGAAGCAATGGGGAGGATTTCAGGATAAGGTCTTTTTCCTGCGTCGATTTCTCCAAGACCTGGCTCCTGACAGCGTTGTGCTCTACCTTGATGCCTACGACGTGCTCATCAATCGAAGCGCCGAAGATCTCTGGCAACTTTATCAAGAGATGGGGCAAGGCGTGATCTTCTCGGGTGAACTCAACGCATATCCTGCGCGTTATCGCATCGCTTATCTTGAGTACTTCAATCCCCTGCCCACAAATTATCGTTTCCTGAATTCGGGCTCCTTCATTGCGCCAAGAGATCGCTTGCTTGAGATTCTTCACAGCCTACCCGATGAGTCACTGCAATCGATCTGCAAGGAGGGCAGCGATCAGGCGTTTTATGCTGAACACTATCTGCAGCATCGCTCAACAAGCCTTGATCTGAAAATCGATCATCACTGTAGATTGTTCCAGAATTTTTATCATGCGCCATGGCATCGCTTCAGCATGAAAGATGGTGTTGTGATCAATAACGAATTTGATCATGCGCCCTGTGTGCTCCACTTTTCCGGTCGTTCTTATCTTGATAGTGAACAAAACAACGTGATGCCCGAACTGGTCAGGCGTATGGTTGCACGTGAAACGCACTCCCAGATGTGGTCGATACCCCCGCTTTACCGCCCCCTGAGACAGACCCCGATCTCGACGGATCCGGCAAGCGGACTCTCACACCCCGATGAGATGACCGAGTGCTATTTACGCGATTTCGTGATTCGTAACACCTGAACTTGTCTGGCCGGATGTAGAGCGGTTGGTTCCGCCTTAGCAATCACAATGCCGTCAGCCCAACCCGCAATGGATCCAATTGGCAAAGGACCGATCGCTGAAGTGTTTGGCCATCGATCGAGCCGCCGCTTTGCCGATCAAGGCAGCTTGGGCCGGAAAGTCAAAACACCAACGCATGGCTTGAGCAGCCTCGGCGATTTCGACATGCGCCCAGCGCAGATTATCGGCGTGTGGATAAGCGCCTTGGGGGACCTTGCAAAGCCTCGGCCTGAGCAAAATAGCCAAAGGCGCATGGTTTGATGCGGGGGAGGACCTACTGTCCGTCGATGAGACGCTGATCGTATGCAAGGGGGGCACCGTGAAATCTGCATGTGGCGTTTGCATGAAATCAAGATTTCCCGACCAACCGGTGGCAATACAGACTTTTTTTTGTGACATCGCCTCCGCCATGCCCAAGCCAAGTCCCTCACTGCGGTGCAGCGACACATAAACATCGATACTTTGAATCAATGCTGAGAGCGATTGCGCGGTTAAAAAACCACTATCGATGATGATGCGCGGATCGCCAGCGGCCAAGCGATTGAGCTCGACCAGACAATCGGGGCGGCGATCCGGGTGCAAAACGCGCAGCAATAACCGCGGCTGTCGCTGCTGTTGCCTGGGTATGTCGCCAAAGGCGATGCGAAAGGCACGAATCAGGTCAAACGGGTTTTTCCGCTCGGGTACTGAGTGGCAGTCAAAGGAAAAATAATAACGATAAGAAGCTGGCGACGCCCAGCAGGGCCACCAAGGAACTTGTGGCGGGTTGCCATCGTCGGTCCGCTGCTGATCAAGGGGTAATCGGACGTGGCGAACCCGACCCGGCCAGGACAAATCGTTCGCCGCGCTCACAACCGCTTGATGAACGAATTGCGTCGGCGTCCATATCTCATCCACCCATTCGAAGGCTTGCTTCCATGCATCTGGCAATCGTTCCAGTTCCCAAAACCACATCGTGCAACGTTTTTCGGTCGCAGGAAACTGGGCTATCGCACCAGCGAGCTGATCAGGATTGACCAGGTAAAGAACCCGATCACCGGCCGCTATCGGCCTATCAAAGCATGCCTCTGGCAGCAAAGCCCAAAGGCTGTCATCAACAGCACGATCATCCATATGGCGCCTGAAATCATGAACTGCAAGTGCTTGCGGATCGTGTGCGAGAGCCCTGGCCATGCGTCGCAAAATCTCTCCCAGTCCCAGACAGGCACTGGCATAGCCCACGAGGTGCAAGCGTTGTCTTGACATGTCAACGAGGGCTAAACAGGGTTACACCGGCCCTGCACTGGCTTGAACATTTGCCAGCGACAGCCCTGTGGCTAGCCGCCTTGCCAGGGAAGGTAGGCAATTCCAACTTGTGCAATCAGGGGCTCAAGCGCTTGTTGAAACTCAACGCTTTGAGAAAAACCATAAAGCACATCAGCCGGCGAGAGCTTTCCATAGTTGACCTCGCGATAAGGACGGCCCGCCAACAAAGAGGTCCAGTAGGAAAAACCGTCCGGATCGGGCTGCCTGCCAAGCACATGCTTGTACATAGCTTGCACAAACAAGGCATCGCCTTGGCTGGATCCAACCGTTCCGTAAAAACTCAAAAACTCCTTACTGCCGGCAAATCCTTCGGCGATAACATGCAGCTGAGCCCCTTTTTGCGACTGCGCCAGCCAGTAGCCCATACCTGACTCATCCGGGGCACGTCCAAAAGCCGCCCGGTACAGACGATCGACCGCTTTGAGTGTCGCTGAGGGATCAAGTTCAAGGACCTGGTCGGTAAACACCATGCGCTCAACGCCAACAAGGTAGTCCTGGCCCTCTCCTTGATAAGCGCCAACAAGCTGGATAAAGGCTCTCATGTCGGTGGTCAGCCACACCCGGTCCTGCGCAAAATCTTGTGCCTTTGGATCGGGAGAACTCAATCTGAGTGCGGAAGTTTGCTCGGATGTCAGTCGCTGCAAACTGATCTCGGAGCGTTTCATCGGAAGAAAAACGGTGTCGAGGCCGCTTCCGCCAAATACTGTGTCATTTCCGGATCCTGGCCAGATGCTGTCATCACCGCCCAGCGCATCAGCCAGATCAGCTCCCTCGCCAAGGTAAAGCCGGTTGCTTGATTGATTTCCAAGAACCGTATCGGCGGCTGATCCGAGCAACGCTGATTCGATCGAAGTCCCGATATTGATCGTGATTTGACCCGGATCTGAAATCAGCGAGGCCTTCGATTTCACCCAGCTCCAGTCCCCCTCCTGAAGCGATAGAAAAACTGGGTCACTCACGAAACTGGCATTGATCGAATCTGCACCGCCGCTATCGCTTACAAAGTTCGGGCCATTGGGGTTGATGAAGAACTGATTATCGTATTGTGGGCCCTGCTTGCTCGGTCCGTAGAGGTACTCAAGTGCTGCCAGGTCAAAGGGCGCAAACTGCAATTTATAGCTATACGATTTATCGTTATAACTCATAATGGTATAAAACGTGTCATCTTCTTTAGCTGGCAGATAGGGTGGCGTTCCAACACCTCCATCGACACCATCATCAAAGGGGTGTTTCAACCCAAGCGCATGGCCGATCTCATGCACCAGAGTCATGGCTGCATAAGACCAGATCCCTGGGTTCAGATTGGCTGCGGTTGCGCTGATAAACACATCGCTTCCGTAGGCCTCATCGCTTGGAAACCGCGCATAGGCCGCCGAACCGGTTTGGGTGTTATTGGAAAAAACAATAACGTTGGGTTGATTCGGGTTTTCTGTTTGGACAAACTGAATATCAATCACGGACTCGATGTAATCGAGCGCTTGCAAAATGAGTGCCTTTTGTGCCGAAGTGATCGGTCGCCAGCCACTGAGATCTTTCGCGGTGAAGTAATCAAGAGGCGCGGTTGGAAAATGAAAATACATGATTCTTGATGCACCAAGCCACTTCTGGGCAAAAATCGCATCTTCGGCAACCAGTGCATCAATCCAATAGGGAAGCGGTTTTGCTCCCTCCATTAAGCGCCAGTGCTCAATGCCTTGTGCCGATTTCACAAAGTCTGCGTAAACCAGCGCTGTATCGTCGCCCGTGCTCTCGTAGATCAAATCCCAGCGGTCACGAAGGATGTAAACATCGTCTCCGGAGCCCCCGCTTAATCGATCAAAGCCTTCACCACCATCGAGGGTATCAGCACCGCCGTAGCCGTACAGCACGTCATCGGCGATGCTTCCGCGAAGATCGTTATTTGATCCATTACCTTGAATTAAAGCCATCGAACCTGCCTTATATCGCTTGGTGAGAATCAGCCTTTAGACTGTGCACGCATTTTGCAACCTCTTCTTTCCAGTCTGGTTGCGATAGGCCCCATCGCGAAATCGCCTTTGTACAGTCCAACCTCGAGTTACCTGGACGCCGCGCGGGGGTGGGCCACTGCTCGCTGCTAATCGGTTGCACTGCAACTTGCATACCCGCACAAGCAAATACGAACTCGGCATAAGCCGCCCAATGGGTTGTACCTGCCGGAACCCAGTGATAAACCCCTTTGGCCGCTTCAAGCTGGTCAACCTCATGCTGGCGAAAAAGTTGCTGCAGCGAGGCCGCAAGCCAGTCAGCCGAAGTGGGCACACCCCACTGATCGGCGACGACCGAAATCTGCTTGCGTTGCGCTCCAACACGAAGCATCGTCTTTATAAAATTCTGCCCTTGCTCGGCATAAACCCATGAGCAGCGAAACACGAGGTAAGCCGCGCCACTTGCCTCGAGGGCCTGCTCGCCAGCCAGCTTACTTGCGCCGTAAACGTTTACCGGATCGGTCGGGTCGACTTCACGGTAGGGACGATCGGCATTGTTATGGGAGGCACCAAACACGTAGTCGGTGGACCAGTGCACAACAAGTGCATCAAGCGCGCGCGCCTCAGCACCGATCACCTCAAGGGCCTGAGCGTTGATACGGAACGCGGTTTGTGCCTCGGTTTCGGCCTGATCGACTGCGGTGTAGGCCGCTGCATTCAAAATGACCCGCGGACGGTGCTCTCTGATGCTCTCGCGCAGCGCCTTCGCATCAGACAAGTCGAGTTTTTGCCGGTCAAAGGCCATCGCATCCGGAAAGGCTCGGGCCAGTGCACTGCCGAGCTGGCCGCGCGATCCGGTAATGAGCATCCTCATGGAAAGACTTCAGCGTCTGCAAGGGGCTTCGCATCGGCGTCTTTGGCAGCAAGCTTTGGCTGGCCAATAGGCACGCCGGCGGGATCATACTCAGGCCATCGCACACCGATCGCTTGATCCCGCCATAAAACCGATCGCTCGTGTTCTGGATACCAGTAATCGGTGGTCTTGTATTGGAAGTCGGCAAACTCGCTGAGCACCAAAAACCCGTGCGCAAAACCTGGTGGCACCCACAACTGCTGCTGGTTCTCCTCGCTGAGTATCACGCCGACCCATTGTCCAAAGCGCGTTGAATGCCGTCGCAAGTCGATGACCACGTCAAACACAACCCCTCGTGACACACGAACAAGTTTTCCCTGCGGATGCTTGATCTGGTAGTGCATCCCACGCAAAACCCCCCGCGAAGAGCGTGAGTGGTTATCCTGAACGAAGTGGTCGGCCACACCGGTCGCCAGCGCAAAATCCTTGGCGTTGTAGCTTTCCATAAAAAAGCCACGGGAGTCGCCAAAAACTTTAGGTTCGAGCAACAAGACCTCAGGCAATGCAGTCGGGCTGGCCTTGAGCATCATCGCACCCCCGCTTTTCCCACCCGCAGGATCTTGAGAAGGTACTTGCCGTACTCGTTCTTTACCATCGGTGTCGCGAGCTTTTCGACGCTTTCATCGCCGATCCAGCCATGCCGCCAGGCAATCTCCTCAGGGCAGGCGATTTTCAAGCCCTGGCGCTTTTCGATGGTTTGCACAAAACTTGACGCCTCCAGGAGCGATTCGTGCGTGCCTGTATCAAGCCATGCAAATCCGCGCCCCATGGTCTCGACTGAGAGCTTGTGACGCTCAAGGTAGTGCCGATTGACATCGGTGATCTCAAGCTCCCCTCGAGCCGAGGGCTTGACGCAGGCAGCAATGTCACAAACAAGATCGTCATAAAAATAAAGACCTGTTACTGCGTAGTTGGATAGCGGCTTGGCTGGTTTTTCTTCCAGACTGATCGCTCGACCCTGATCATCGAAAGCCACCACGCCATAGCGCTCAGGATCGTGTACGTGGTAGGCAAAGACGGTTGCACCTTCAGCACGATGATCAGCCTGGCGAACCAATGCTTGAAGCTCGTGGCCAAAAAAGATGTTGTCACCCAGGATAAGTGTGCTGGGTCTCCCTTCGACAAAAGGCTTACCGATGATAAACGCCTGAGCAAGGCCATCAGGGCTCTTTTGCACCGCGTAGCTCAGGTTCATACCCCATTGCGCGCCGTCTCCCAAAAGCTCGGCAAATCGCGGCGTATCTTGGGGTGTTGAGATGATCAGAACATCGCGAATGCCTGCAAGCATCAAGGTGCTCAAAGGGTAGTAGACCATCGGTTTGTCGTAGACCGGCAGCAATTGCTTTGAAACCACTTGCGTGACCGGGTAAAGCCGGGTTCCGGAACCCCCCGCAAGAATGATCCCTCGGCGGTTTGTACGCTGCAAAACATTGTCTTGGTTTGTGTTCATGGGCATAAACGTTCAAGGATCAGGGACTAAGCGTCAGGCAAAGCCTCAGCGGCGAGCGGACTGCGCCGCTGATAATTGGCATCGATCCATTCACGGTATGCGCCGCTTTTGACACGATCGACCCAATCGGTATGGTTTAAATACCATTTCACCGTTTGCTCAATGCCCATTTCGAAACTGAAAGCCGGCGACCAAGCTAATTCTTCACGAATCTTGCGCGAATCGATTGCATAACGCCGATCGTGGCCTGGACGGTCTGTAACAAATTGAATCTGGTCGGCGTACGATCCTTGGGCTTTGGGCTTGAGCCTGTCGAGCACCGCGCAAAGTGTGTGAACCACGTCCAGATTCTTCATTTCAGCATGACCACCGATGTTGTAGACCTCACCGGGCCGGCCCGCTTCAAGCACGCGCATGATCGCCTCGCAGTGATCTTGCACATGCAACCAGTCCCGAACATTCTGGCCATCGCCGTAAACCGGCAAAGGCTTTTCTTCAAGAGCGCTGGCAATCATCAGAGGAATCAGTTTTTCGGGGAATTGAAAGGGTCCGTAGTTGTTTGAGCAATTTGTTGTCAGCGTTGGCAGTCCGTAGGTATGGTGCCATGCGCGAACCAGATGATCCGACGCAGCCTTGCTGGCCGAGTAGGGACTATTGGGTGCATAAGGCGTCGTTTCCCGAAAGGCCGGGTCTTCAGCTCCGAGCGATCCGTAGACTTCGTCGGTTGAAACATGAAGGAATCGAAACCGGTCCTTGCCTTCATCGCTCAACGATTGCCAGTGCTTGCGTGCCGATTCAAGCAGATTGAAGGTGCCGACAACATTCGTCTGAATGAAATCGCCCGGGCCAAGAATCGAACGATCAACGTGACTTTCCGCAGCAAAATGAATAATGGCCCGTGGCTTGATGTCGTTGATCAGCCAGTCAACATCCGCTTGCTTGCGCAGATCAAGCTTTTCGAAGCGCCAACGCTCGGCAAGAGGCGATGGCGCAGAGACCGAGGCCAGATTTTCAAGATTGCCGGCATAAGTGAGCGCATCAAGCACGCAAAGCCGTTCATCCCGGCACAAAAGCCATGCCCGAACGAAGTTACTACCTATAAAGCCGGCTCCACCGGTAACCAAGATCATGGCTGCCCCCAAATCATGAATGTACCGATTATGGCTCAGCTACCAGCAAGTCCTTCCACGACTGCTTCATCGATTGAGCCGAAAAGCGTCGGGCATAAGCTTGGCCTTTTGATTGCTTCTCGTACCAAGCGACTTCGTCGTTGATCAGACTCAAACTTGCGCGCGCAAAGTCTTCGCTCGTATTGGCGATGAGCGCGGCATCGCGACCCTCCGCAAGGCCTTGCATACCGATATCGGTCGTCACCAGAGGAACACCCTGAGCGAGCGCTTCAATGACCTTGTTCTTGACCCCCGCGCCGAATCGAAGCGGCACAACCGCAAGGATTGCCCCGTTATACAGCGCCCCCAAGGCCTGATCGCTCACATAACCGGTTACCTCAACGCCGGATTGCGCAAGTCTTTTGACCTTTTGTGTTGGATTCGAGCCCACGAGTTTCAGCTTCAGATCAGGCCATCGCTTCCATAGTCTTGGCATGATCTGCTCAACAAGCCATTGCGCAGCATCTTCATTGGGAGGATGCGCAAACCCTGCGACAAAGATCAGGAAGCTGCGCTCATTTCTTGGCGCTGGCTCCAGATTCGGTTCAAACACATAGGGCTGAATCGCCTGTGCGTTGACCGCGCTGCCCGCGAGCGCACGCTCAACCGATTGAGCCTCTTCCTCGGAAAGGTAAAGCACCCGATCGCTGCGACGCCAGATCGAATACTCGCGCTCACGCATTCGCTCGATCGCTGCCTCACTGTGGCTTTTCGGATCAATCTGGCGCTGCATCGCCATGCGTTGGTGATGAATATCGTGCCCGTAATAAAAAATAGAGGGAATGCGGTGACGTCTCAGCGCGGGCTCAAAGCCATCAAAGACATCAGGGCGACTCAAAATGGCAGCCTTGAGATACCTGGCGTTCTGTTCGAGCCATGGCTCAAGGCCCTTTGAAGCGTCGTGGCCGTAGACCACCTCGATCCCTAAGCGCTGCAAAGTCGGTGTGTAGTCCGGGTCATACCAACCGTTGTGAGGCCAAAAGATCAAATGCATGCCCAAGCCCGAAATAGCCTTTAAAACCTCAAAGACCGCACGTGATCCCGCGTCTCGATCAGGTTGTGGAACGTAGTGATCAGCAAAGAGAATATGCGCTTTACCGCCGCTACGATTACGCGCCAGAAACACATGTTGGCCGTTGGGAAAGTGTTCGTTTTGAAGGGTGGCTTGCCATCGCTCAAAAAAACGTCCCTGATTGACAACTTGGCTCGACTTGATACCCTGATTCAGGTCAGTTCCGTGTGATACGCCTTCATGATGGATCACTAATGAAAACGGCTGATAAATAACGCGCATGCCCGCCTCTCGCGCCCGAAAGGCAAAGTCAGCGTCTTCGCAGTAGGCCGGCCGGTAGCGGGTGTCAAATCCGTTGAGCTGCTTCCAAAGCGAACTTCGGATGAGCATCGAGGCCCCCGATACGTAATCGGTCTCTCGAAGGAAGTTATACATGGAGCGCGATGGATCATCACCCCGGCCCCAGTTCCACGCGCTGGCGTCGCGCCACAGGATGCCACCAGCCTCCTGCAAGCGTCCATCGCTGGAAAGCAACTTGGAACCCACCACACCACAGTCCGCGTGCTGATCCATCACCTCGATCAGAGCGTGTAGCCAACCCGGACAAACTTCCGTATCGTTATTGAGCAGACAAATAAATTCCGTATCGATCCTTTTTAGCGAATGATTACAATTCTCCAGAAAGCCCAGGTTGAGCGTATTGCTCACAAACCCGACACCGGGAAGCAGGCCGAGCAAAGCCATTTCCGCCTCGCCTGACGCGTCGTCAACCACCAGGACGTTGAAGTCCTGTTCGCCTCGGCATCGATACAGCGAGCCAAGGCATGCAAGCGTGTGGTGAAACTGTCCAAATGTTGGAACAAAGACTGTAACGCGCGCAGCTTGCCTTGCGCGCAGGTCGAATCCTTCTTCACGCCACTGCGCTATCAGGTCCTGAGCACTGCCTCGCAGGATCAAGGCAGGCAGTTCCTGAATTGGCGCTCGATTCGACGCGATGTAGCGCTCGTAGGCCGGATCACCCCTGAAGAGCGGCCCGAACCATCGAAATGCCAGCGTGGCCAACGTCATGATCGTTGATCTGGACAAAGGCAGAGCCAGCGCCCATTGACGCATGATCCCGACCAGCCACGACCTCATTTCAGGCTCGTCGTTGCTCGGCCCGACGAATGTCGGCTTGCACCATCAAGGCACACAAGGTGCTCAGGTCAGTCTGCGTTGACCACCCCAGGTCCATTTGCGCACGAGTAGCATCACCGACCAGAACATCAACCTCTGCAGGGCGGAAGAAAGTCTTGTCGATCGTCACGCGAATTTCTCCGCTGCGGCAGTCGCGGCCAACTTCCGCAGGACCAGACCCCTCGAACTCCAGCTCGATATCGGCCGCAGCAAAGGCGAGCGATACAAAATCTCGAACCGAATGCGTTTTGCCACTTGCCAAGACATAGGAGCCGGGCTCGGGTGCATGCACAATCATTCGCATGCCAGCCACATACTCCGGGGCGTAACCCCAATCGCGCCGCGCATCGAGGTTGCCAAGTTCAATGCGACTTTTGTGGCCTTTTACCACCGCCGCAACACCTTGGGTAATCTTTCTTGTGACAAATTCCGCGCCGCGAAGTGGCGATTCATGATTAAAAAGAATCCCGCTGACACAATGCAAACCGTAGGACTCTCGATAATTCACCACCATCCAATGCGCATAGACTTTCGCAGCCCCGTAGGGACTTCTCGGATAGAACGATGTTTGCTCGTTTTGCGGAATCGTCTGCGCTTTGCCAAACATTTCCGAGGTGGAGGCTTGGTAGAACCTTGCGTCGGGGGCCTCCGAACGCATCGCCTCAAGCAGATTCACCACGCCGAAACCGGTAATTTGTGCCGTCATCCCGGGGTGCGTAAACGAGGTTCCGACAAAGCTTTGAGCCGCAAGGTTGTAGATCTCTTCCGGTTTAGACTCACGAACAAGTCGCAAGCAGCTTGCCGGGTCTATCAAATCAAACTCCAGCAGTTGCAGCCTTGGGTGATCAAGCACGCCAAGTTCTTGAAGTCGCCAAAAGCTTGCCGAAGCGACATGCCTGAACGCTCCAAAAACGAGATCACCCGCATTCAGGCAATGTTGCGCAAGATAAGCACCGTCCTGACCGGTGATGCCGGTTATCAACACACGGCGACTCATATTGAGCACGCTCGGGCCGACACCAAGTGAAGCCGTTTTATCCGATGCTTAAGGCCCATTCGCTTTCCGTTTCTCTCTAAACATGGCGCCCGACCAAGCCAGAACGAACAACAAAGACATTGCTCGGGTGTCTGTGATCGTACCAGTGTTCAATCATGAGTCCTTCGTGGAAGAAGCTGTTCTGAGTGCTTTGTCACAAAGCCACCCAATCTTTGAATTGATCGCGATTGATGACGGGTCGACCGACGGGAGTTTGGAGCGACTGCGCCTACTTGAACAAAAGGATCGCCGTGTGCGCATCCATTCTCAAACGAACCGAGGCGCATCGGCCACCATCAATCGCGGGCTGATGATGGCCGCTGGCGACTGGATCGCTGTGCTGAATTCCGACGACCGCTGGTTGCCAGAACGGCTAGCACGGTTGCTCGAAATCGCCATGCTGAAGGATGCAAAGGTCGTGTTTTCACGTAGTCTGGCCATCGACGAAATGGGTGAGCCACTTGACCAACATCACAGCTGGTGTGTCATGTATGAAACACTCATGCACCACCTCACATCAGCGGGGCTAAGCCAGGCACTCTGCCGCGGAAATCCGGTTATCAGTTCGTCCAATTTTTTCTTTCACCGGTCGGCGCTCAAACGGGTCGGCATGCTCAGGCACCGGCGCTTTGTGGCTGATTGGGACTGGGCGCTGCGGGCTGTGTTGCAAGACAGCCTTCAATGTCAGTGGTGTCATGAGCCCTTGCTCGAATACCGCGTGCATAGCACAAACACCATCAGAAAAAGTGGCTTGCGCAGCTCAATTGAAATCGCCCGCATGCTTTCAGGGATGCAAATCACATTTCCCGCGTATGCCCTTGCCTTATCGCCTGCGCTGCTGGCCTTCCAGCGCGATATTCGGCAACACGTCGCGCGAGATGCCTACGCGAAGGGCCAAAATCAGAGCGATGCGCGCCATCTGCAAGAACGCAGCCAGAGTGAAGCCGTTCGCTTTGCGCTTGAAACCGAGCGCGATCAGGCACGATCTGCCCTTGATGCACTCCAGACCGAGCACGACCGAGCGCGCATGGCCTACACAGCTGAGATCGCAAGGCTCGAGGAAGTGCTGGTGCAAGAACGCAGCCAGAGTGAAGCCGTTCGCTTTGCGCTTGAAACCGAGCGCGATCAGGCACGGGCAGACCAAAGGGCTAGCCATGAGGCGCACGAGCATGCAGTTGAGCAACTCGAGGCAGCAACGCTGGCATTGAAGCTTGAGCGTGAAAGTAGACTCGGGCATCGACTTCGCAAGCTATGGATTCGATGATGCAAGGAATCGGTTCCGTAGCGATCCCGCGAATCGTTGTTTCGGTGGTCAGCCATGGCCAGGAGCAGCTCCTGAAGCCTTTGCTGAATGACTTTCGGCGACTTGAACACCAGGCGATTCACGCAGTGATGGTCACCCATAATCAGGTGCCCTTTGAAGCTGCGAAAAATCCCCTTCCACCAAGCGAAGCCATCGCCTTTAGAGAGCATGTGGCCGACAAGCCAAGAGGCTTTGCGAGCAACCATAACGCGGCCTTTGCTCTGCTCGATCGGGAATTTCAGCTCAACGAAAATGACTGGTTCCTTGTCATGAATCCTGATATCAGACTCAAGGTTCACAATCTTTCTGGTCTAAGACTGCACCACGACCAACAAAGTGGCGTCGTAGCGCCGCTCGTTCTCGATGAGGAGGATCGACCCTCCGATGCGGCAAGAGAACTTCCGAGTCCTGCCAATTTGCTTAAACGCTACGTTCTGGGCAGAAGCGCAAGTTCAGAGCCACTGTGGTTTGCAGGAATGTTTCTTGCGGTCCGGGTAGCCTGCTGGCGCGCCTTGAAGGGTTTTGACGAAAGCTATTATCTTTATTGTGAAGACACTGATTTTTGCCTGCGCGCGCGGCTGGCGGGCTGGTCGATCCGACACGAGACTTCTTATGCCGTCAGACATAGCGCTCAGCGCGCAAGCCACCGCTCGCTGCGTCATTTTCTTTGGCATACAAAGAGCTTGATGAGGCTATGGAGGTCAGATCCCTACCGAAGTGCAAAGGCCAGGCTGTGAAACAATTCTGCATACGAATACCGTAGTTCCCAGCAAATCTTTTTGGCCCATTCATGACGTCGTTCGCCGTTGCTTTTTTTGTCTCGCTGTTGAGTTCGCTTTTCATCATGCGTATCGCACGCCTTCAAGGCGAGTGGGGCATCGATCGATTGTCTGAGAACCCAAGAAAACTCCACAGGCGGCCCGTTCCCAGAATCGGCGGGGCTGGGATTATGGTGGCCGCATTGGTTGCTTCAGCGGTCGTTAACTTGAGAAATGCACAGGCCGGGCCCATGGTGCAGATGATGATTCTTACGGCTCTACCCAGTTTTGCGGGTGGCATCACAGATGATTTATCCGGTCAGGTGAGTATTCGATTCAGGCTTTTCCTGATGACAATTTCTGCAAGCATCGCGGCTTTGCTGTTTGGTTTTACCGTTATACGAACCGATATCAACTGGATCGATGGCCTGCTTCAATCCCAGGTTTTCATCGCCTATTTGCTGACACTTGCCGCCCTGATAGGGATCACAAATGGCATGAATCTGATCGACGGTCTTAACGGATTGGCAGGTATGTCATCGATTGTGATGTTTCTAGGTCTTGCTTCGGCGGCATTTGCAATTGGCGACTCGGTCGTATTTACCATTGCGATGACCATGACGGGTGCGATCGCAGGTTTTTTCATATGGAACTGGCCTCGCGGGTACTTGTTCATGGGCGACGGCGGGGCCTACTTTGTGGGACACATGCTTGGTCTCACGTCGATTGTTTTTGTATCCAGAAATCCTCAGGTTTCGGCATGGTTTCCTGTCCTGCTTCTGATCTATCCTTTGGTCGAAGTTTTATTCTCGATTTGGCGACGCAAAGTGCTCAGAGGTCGTTCCATCGCGATTCCCGACGCGGCACATTTGCATCACCTGATCTACCGTCGTGTGGTTCGAGCAACCCTCGGTGCAAATCCTGCCGAGTCACAACAAGTGAGACACGCCTTTGCCGCCCCCTATCTCTGGGCATTGACGTCTATGGCGGTCTTTCCAGCTGTGGCCTTTATGCAAAACACCAGGGTTCTAATGCTCTTCACATTGGTATTTGTGGTTTCCTATATTTGGCTCTACATCCGCATCGTTCGCCTTCGCGTACCGCGCTGGCTATCTTTGTTTGAGTCCCCAGGCCTGAGGTAGGGCGATGACTCGTTGGGCTATTGGAGATATCCAGGGCTGTTATGACGAGTTCATGAGCCTGGTAACGCGCATTGACTCCAAAGGTGATCCGCGGAGCGTAGCCAAACTCTGGTTGGTAGGTGACCTGATCAATCGTGGGCCGAAGTCGCTTGAAGTCCTTGAATGGGTCATGAAACATCAAGATCGCTGCCGCGTGGTTCTTGGCAACCACGATCTGAATTTTTTAGCGATAGCAAGCCAAACCCGACAGCCAAGATCAGACGATACCTTGACGGAACTTTTACATGCCAAGTCACGTAACCGTTATGTCGATTGGATTCGACAACAGCAATTGGCGCACTTTGAGGACGGCATCTTGATGGTTCACGCTGGAGTTCCTCTTCACTGGGATGTATCGCTAACGCTTGCCAACGCCGCTGAAGTCGAGTACCGCTTGCAATCCTGGGACTGGGTAAGCTGTGTTGAGTCGATGTACGGCAACGAACCTTCACGTTGGAACACGGAGCTTAAGGGAACTGAGAGAAGACGGTTCACCGTCAACGCACTTACGCGCATGCGGTTTTGCAGCCTTGATGGCACCCTCGAATTCAAAAGCAAAGAGGCAGTAGCGAGGGCACCTGATGGTTGCTTGCCATGGTTTGCGCTTCCCGATCGTCGATGCGCGAAAACGCCGATCGTGTTCGGACACTGGTCCACCCTCGGTCTCGTCAACAGCGCGCACATCATGGCGCTCGATACCGGATGCGTGTGGGGGGGTTCATTGACGGCGATGAACCTTGACACGCGGGAGCTTATTCAGGAACCTTCAAGGCAAGCAAGCATTGCCGCGCGAACACGCGTAGCAAGTTCATGACGGCTAAGGCCTTCCGAAGAAATCGGATCAAGGACTTGCATGTGCACTTCGATAGCGCTTGACCTCAGCACTGCGAAAGCACAGTCCACCAGTGACATCTCTCCGATGAAGGCGGGAATCCGGCAGGGTTTTCCGCGCTGGCGATAACGCAACAACACCGGTCGTATCGGTGCAGGTGCTCGCACCGCAGCCTCGAACAAGTTTGCGTGAAACGGAAGCAAAGCGTGACCTTCGCTTGTCGTACCCTCAGGAAAGAACGCCACAACTTCACCGTCACGAAGTTCATCAGACATTTTTTCAAGAATGTTATGAACTGCATGACGACGCCTGCGTTCGATAAAAATCGTACCCGTTCTCTCACAAAGTGTTCCAATCACGGGCCAGGTGCGTATCTCGCTTTTTGCAACGAAGTGCACAGGTCGCAAGCTGTCAAGAGCGAGAATATCGATAAAGCTGACGTGGTTCATTGCAACTAACTCGCCTTTTTCAGGGGCACAGGACCCATCATTCGCTGCTTGCACAACAAGCCGCAGTCCACAGGCGCTTAACATCCATCGCGACCACAGGCGCTTGATCTCGATACGATGTTTGTGACCGATTCGTGGGAACAGGATCAATACCGCCCCAAAGCCCCAAAGCACCACGCTCAACAATCGAACACAGCGCCATAACAACCTGACCTGTTTCAACACCCTAAGCCTAGTCGAGAAGCCAAAGTACCCCTGTTCAATCGCTTCGCGCGTCGCGCGGATGCATCAGTGCTTCAACGCGGGCACAAATGGCGTGACCGACGATCAGATGGGCTTCTTGAATCCTTGGTGTGTGGGCTGACGGCATTTCAAACAGCGTATCGCACAGATCGTTCATTGCTCCTTTTCGATTCCCGGTGAGTCCGACAGTACGTAGCCCTCGATCCCGGCAAACCGCTAAGGCGCGAATCATGTTGGGTGAGTTACCCGAGGTGGAATAAGCAAAAAATACATCTCCCCTTTGCCCGATAGCTTCAAGCTGTCTTGCAAACACATAGTCATAACCATAATCGTTTCCAATTGCGGTGAGTACGGACGAGTCAACCGTCAGTGCTATCGCAGCCATCCCCGGCCGATCGTAGTTGAAGCGCGAAACGAATTCACCAGCCATATGTTGTGCGTCGGCTGCGCTACCGCCGTTACCCGCAAAAAGCACCTTCCCGCCTGCCTTCAAGCAGGCCATACAGGTCCTCGCAACCGACTCGATACGCGCCAGCATCTCATGAGAGTCAGCGATGACCCGGGCAAGCGAAGCGCTAGCGCTCAAATCGCTTCTGATAGCTTCGATGCCTTCAATACCTTCAATACCTTCGATGCCCTTGATTGTCATGGGAGTTGTCCTCACATCAGATTCATCACGATATTCCCGTGAACGATCGTTAGCTTATTCATTCCGATCAACTCACGACCGAGAAACGCCGTATGCTTTCCTTGGCTCAACAGGCTCTTTTCGGTGACAACCCAATCAGCCTCCGGATCAAACACACAAAGATCAGCGACGCCCCCGGGACGAATCACGCCAACGTCTACTCCGAGGATCCCGGCGGGCTTTCGCGTGAGTTTGCCGATAACCTCTGCAAGGCTGATGCCATCTTCCTTACCCCACTTCAGCGCTAACGGCAACAACAGCTCAAGTGCACTGCTTCCAGGTGAGGCTTCAGCAAAGGGCAGTTGTTTTTCATCTGCATCAAGCGGCGTGTGATCGGAACAAATTGCATCGATCACGCCCTCATGGAGTCCTCGCCTCAGGGCAGCTCTGTCGCGCTGCGACCGAAACGGCGGCTCCGCGCGCAAGTTGGCGTCGAAAAAGCCGATGTCCACATCGGTCAAATGCAAATGATGGACCGATACATCAGCTGTCACGTTCAGGCCCGCCTTTTTTGCGTCTTCCAAAAGGGCCACGCCCTCTGCTGAAGAAAGACGACAGAGATGGACCCTCGCGCCTGTTGCACGCATCAATTCAAAAATGGTGTGAAGCGCAAGCGTTTCGGCCATCACGGGCACCCCCGAAAGGCCCAGACGACCGGCTACCGGACCGCTATGCGCAACGCCATTTCTGGCCAGAAAATAATCACATGGATGAACCCAGATTGTGAAGCCAAAACTCTTTGCGTATTGCATCGCCCGCAACAAAACCTGTGTGTCGGTAAATAAGGCTCCGGGGTGTCCAAAGCCGATGCAGCCCGCTTCGGCCAACTCGGCCATTTCAGTGATCACTTCGCCCTTCAGGCCCACAGTCATCGCACCAAGCGGGTAAAGCGATGCCGCTTTCAGACCCCTTGCTCGATGCTTAAGCATCTCAACAAGCCCTGGTTCATCCAAGGGAGGATCGGTGTCTGGGGGGCAGGAAAGTGATGTCACGCCTCCGTGCAAGGCAGCTTGCATTTCCGATTCGAGGGTCGCTTTGTACTCGAATCCTGGTTCACGCAATCGAGCCGCCAGGTCAACCAATCCCGGCGCAACACAAAGACCCTGAACATCCAGGACAAGGTCGGCGACAAAACCGTCCGGCGCAACACCAATCGCCAGGATCTGCTCGTCTTGCAAATGAATATCATCCACCCGATCGAGATTTGCCTCGACGCCCCCTGGCGAATTGGAGAGGGGACCCACGAGGCGACCGCCGCGTAAGCTGATTTTCATGATGCCGCTGCCGTCAAGGGTCGAGTCATTGAGATATCGCGGGCGGATAGGCCATGGATACTGCGGGCGTAAACGCCATGGATTCCGAGGGCGGAAACGCTACGAAAAAAGCACGCTGAACACACGCCATTATCGTGCCTCAGCCAGTAGACTCATTACGGCCATCCGCACTGCGATGCCAAAGGTGACCTGATCGAGAATAACCGCTTGCGGCCCATCGGCGACCGCGGACTCGATTTCCACACCTCGGTTCATCGGTCCGGGGTGCATCACGATGGCGTCAGGCTTTGCCAACCCGAGTTTTTCCTGGGTCAGACCATAATGTTTGAAGTACTCCTGAGCCGAAGGAAGCAAGGCACCACGCATGCGTTCATTCTGCAGCCTCAGCATAATGATGACATCGACATCCTTGAGTCCGGTTTTCATATCGGTATAGACCTGACAACCCATTTGCTCTAGGCCAGAGGGGAGCAAGGTAAGGGGTGCGATCACGCGCAACTCCGGCACACCAAGGGTTGTCAACGCATGGATGTCGCTACGGGCAACCCGTGAATGGAGCACATCGCCAACGATAGCCACCCTCAGCCGAGTAAAGTCCTCCTTGAAGTGGCGGATCGTGTACATGTCGAGCAAACCCTGCGTGGGATGAGCGTGTCGACCGTCGCCTGCGTTGATCACATGCACACCGGGGCCTCTAGTCCTGTCAACATGATCGGCAATCAAAAATGGCGCACCGCTTGAAGCATGTCGAACAACGAACATGTCCGCGTGCATGGCAACCAGATTGTCGATCGTATCAAGTAGAGACTCTCCTTTTGCGGACGAGGAGGTATTGATGTTCAGATTCACCACGTCTGCCGATAGGCGCGTGGCCGCGATCTCAAAGGTTGTCCGAGTGCGGGTTGAGTTCTCAAAAAACAGATTGAACACGCTTTTCCCGCGAAGTAGCGGGACTTTTTTTACATCGCGTGTGTTAACCCCAAGAAAGCCCTGAGCAGTATCCAGGATGTGATGAATCAATGCCTTCGGTAAACCCTCGATCGTCAACAGGTGCTTGAGCTCGCCGTTAGCGTTTAACTGCGGATGGGGCATGGCCTAACGCTCCACCAAACTGAAGCTAAGCGCTTTTTCCGTGCTTTGAGCAAGAAGCACCGCTTGGTTCGGCCCGAGATCGATGGACGAGCCAACAAAATCAGCCTGAATTGGCAGTTCCCGGCCACCACGGTCGACAAGCACAGCAAGTTCTACGCTCGCGGGTCTTCCGTAGTCAAAGAGTTCGTTGAGCGCAGCGCGAATGGTGCGACCGGTGTAAAGCACATCATCAACAAGCACGATGTTTGCTCCCGTCACCTCAAAGGGCAAGTCGGTTGACCCGTGTAACATCGCAGTGAGTCCTCGCCGCTGTACGTTATGACCGTAATCGTCGCGGTGATAGGCGCTTGACAAATAACCGATTGGCTCCGTGAAGGAATCAGGGTTTGCAAGCCGAAGTTCCCGATATAAACGTTCCGCGACCCAAGCCCCGCCTCGATGAATGCCAACCAGCGTTCTGAAGAGCCCATCGTGCTTTGCCCTCACGATCAGTGATGAAGCAACACAGGCAAGCGCCCGCTCGGCGTTCGGGCAGGCTTTGCTTTCGTCGGATTGCATGACATTTCCCGTTGTCGGTAGAGGATACTTCGATCCGATATTAAACTCACCAGCGAAATACAGTCTTCAAAGCGGGCTGCCCGACAGGTGATTCTGTCTGCTCACCGGTTCATCCCCTCGCGCAAGGTCAGCAAGTCCTATTTTTGAGCAAAACTCATGAATCCCGAAGCCCCACCGATTCACCAGGCAACGCAGCCTGCCATTCACCCAGTCATTCTTTGCGGTGGCTCCGGGACACGTCTGTGGCCATTATCGCGTCAACAATTCCCAAAACAATTTGTGCCTTTGATTGACGGAAAAAGTTTGCTCACGATCACCGCAGAGCGACTCAAGCCATTGTTTGGGCGATCAGCCGATGGTTCTGCAGACGAAACGGAATCTGCAAAAACTGCGTCGATCAGCTTGGTGACCGCTCACGAACATCGTTTCTTGGCTCGAGAGGCGGTAAGTCAAGCCGGGCTGGACTGTCGACTCTTGCTGGAACCATGCGCTCGCAACACGGCTCCAGCGATCGTTGCAGCCGCTTTAGATATCGCACGGCGTGAATCGGCTGACGCGCTGATCTTGGTTGTGCCCGCAGATAATTTCATTC
>Ga0214921_10002090_pt1 | contig 32995 bp, 25 predicted proteins | sample LL1505_MetaG_FD_177992 | JGI IMG/M metagenome (GOLD analysis project Ga0214921, IMG submission 177992) | Freshwater microbial communities from Lake Lanier, Atlanta, Georgia, United States - LL-1505 | ecosystem: Environmental > Aquatic > Freshwater > Lake | place: USA: Georgia | collected... | reverse complement strand
TAATGGCAGCATCACAATCTTCTAAGTTGTTTGTTGTGATAGGATCAAATTGAAGAGGACGTAATGAAGCTAACCATGTTGTTTCTTTTGAATAAATTTTATTCAAACCCTTAGTTATGATTAATGCATTCAATTGTTTTATCAATTCTTGCTCGTCGGCACAATACACAAATTTGCCCAATAGTTCGTTGAACTTTTGAGCAAACTCTATTGCTAATTCTTTTTCTGTTGGAATAAAAACAGGCGTATCTGCCACTTGATCTGGAAATGGAACAGGCACTGGATCTTTCAATGCCTGTTTTATCTTTTGTAATATTTTTTGTCTTGCGCCTTGCGATTCCATTTATAACTTATTCGTTATTATCAGTTGCATCTGCTGCATGAATGGTTGCATTTGCATTTTCAATCACATCTTCTGACAGATCTGCAGGCGTCACAACTGTTGTTTCAGTAGGTGCAAACTGGTTGTCTGAATCTGCAGCAACTGTTGTTTCCTCAAGAATTTTCTTTTCTTCAAACGGACGATCACCTATCAGTTCTTCTACATCTGACTTATGTAATACTTCTCTCGTTAACAATGCTTGTGCTACTTTTTCTACTTCTTCTTTTTTAGATTGTAATAAATCTAAAGTTCTATGGTAAGCAGCATCAATCATCTTGCGTACTTCTTCATCAATAATTTTTCCAGTCTCTTCGCTGAATGGTTTTTGGAAAGTGTTCTCTTGTGCTGGATCGTAAAAACTCACATTGCCAATTTTATCATTCATACCATAAGTCGTCACCATCGAATAAGCCATCTTCGTAATTTGTTGCAAGTCATTAGAAGCGCCTGTTGAAATACGACCAAAGAAAATTTGTTCAGCAGCACGTCCACCTAATGTCATACACATTTGATCGGTCAATTGTTCAATGGTATATAAGTATTGTTCCTTAGGCGTGTATTGCGCGTAACCGAGTGCAGCCGTACCTCTTGGTACAATCGTTACTTTTAATAAAGGATACGCATGCTCCAAGAACCAGCCACAAATAGCATGCCCTGCTTCGTGGTAGGCAATCACTTCTTTTTCTTCCTTAGATATAATCTTATTCTTTTTCTCTAAACCTCCAATGACTCTATCAATGGCGTCTTGGAAATCCTTCATCTCCACGCCTGTCTTTCCTTTACGCGCAGCAATTAATGCAGCTTCATTACACACATTGGCGATATCTGCACCAGCAAATCCTGGGGTTTGTTCCGCTAATTTATGTATGTCTAAACTTTCAGACACTTTGATTGGACCTAAGTGTACTTTGAATATTTCTTCACGACCTTTCACATCTGGTCGATCAATTGAAATTTGACGGTCAAAACGTCCTGGTCTCAATAATGCAGAATCCAAAACATCTGGACGGTTCGTAGCAGCAAGGATAATGATACCCGTATCGCCACCAAATCCATCCATCTCTACTAATAATTGATTCAATGTATTCTCGCGCTCGTCATTGCTCATCATAGCATTCTTTCCACGTGCACGACCAATCGCATCAATCTCATCAATGAAAATAATACATGGTGCTTTCTCTCTTGCTTGCTTAAATAAATCACGCACTCTACTTGCACCCACACCCACAAACATCTCCACAAAATCGGAACCACTTAAACTAAAGAAAGGTACTTGTGCTTCTCCAGCCATCGCTTTTGCCAACAATGTTTTACCTGTTCCAGGAGGGCCTATTAACAATGCCCCTTTTGGAATTTTACCTCCAAGGGCTGTGTATTTTTTTGGTTGTTTTAAGAAGTCAACAATTTCCATGACTTCTTCTTTTGCTTCTTCTAATCCTGCTACATCGGCGAAAGTAATATTGACTTTTGTGCCACCTTTTTCAAATAAGGTTGCTTTTGATTTACCTACATTAAAGATACCACCAGGGCCACCACTTCCTCCAGCGCCACCCCCCATCTTACGCATCATGACCATCCAAATCACTACAATGATGAGCATTGTAAAAATAGTATTAGCAATAGGGCCAAACCACTCGCCTTCTTTAATTGTATTCTGAGGTACTTCTTGAATCCCTTTTTGCTCATAGAACTTTTGTAAACGTTCGTTGAAACTGTTCCAATCGGTCACACTGAATTCAAATAAAGGCACGCCTTTTACTTTTGCTTTCTCTAATTTCTTTTTGAACTTTTGCACGTAGTAGTCCTTTTCAATACTATCTGCTTTAATGTATACGCGGACGATTTCTTTGTTTTGAACAAGGTCAATTCGCTCCACATCACCACGCATCAACATCACTTGCTTGAACTCTTGTTCTGTAGTGGTGGTTAATTCGGGTGTCATTTGAAAAAATCGAGCCGAGAAAAGGGATAATGCAATCAGTCCATAAATCCAATAGATATTGAACTTGGGTAATTTAGGTCCATCTCCTAAAGGTGAAATTTTCTTTTTATTATTTTTTGATTCTGACATAGTAGGTTTGCTGTTACTGCTTTTTTATTTAAACAATTGGAAATGAATTTAGTTGACCTTGAGTCAATTAATCTTCATGTATTTTCATTTCTGCATCACTCCATAATTCTTCCAATTTATAAAAAGCACGAGCCTCAGGGTGCATCACATGAACCACGACATTGATATAATCAATGAGCAACCACTGTCCGCCTTGCTTACCCTCGGTTTTATAGGGAAGATCGTTACATTTATGCTTGACTTCATAGTCGATATAATCGGCAATGGCTTTTAACTGTGTGGTGTTATTTGCTTCACAAATAATAAAGAAATCTGAAGCTGCCTCATGTACTTTTTTGAGGTCAAGGCTAATCACATTTTCACCTTTTTTATCCAAGATTGCTTGAATAATAGTTTTGAAAATTTTTGAGCTACGAGTGAGTCTTGTTACCGTACTTTTTTTACGGTCATTTAAAGAAGAAAGATGTTCCAATGCGCTTATTTTTAATGTATTTAATCCTGTTTCTAAACTAACTTTACAAAAATAGCAATTCTTTGTCACCTGCCACACCAAATGTCATTTTAGGCGAACCGCTTATAGAACTGTCTACAATAGATAGTACCAATATCTATGCCATGGCCCAGATCAAGGAGGGGTTAGCCAAGTCTGGCAGTTGCTATACAGCTGATTTTCAGACCAATGGAAAAGGTCAACATGGACGAGTTTGGGAAAGTTCCAAGGGGCAGAACTTACTTTGTAGCTATATTTTGGAATTAAATAAGCTAGATCAGCAAAAAATATGGACACCTACAGACCAAATTGGGTTTTCGGCAGCCATTGCACTGGGGGCCAGGGCCTTTTTTGCAGCTTTTGCAGGAGAAGCAACTAAAATCAAAAAGCCAAATGATATCTATTTTCGTGACAGAAAGGCAGGGGGGATACTCATAGAAAACCTTGTTAGAGGAACCGAATGGACCTGGTCTGTAATAGGTATTGGCATAAATATCAACCAAAGTTCATTTTCATCTGCGTCTGCCAATCATATTGCAGCAAATCCTATTTCTTTGCAAGCAATAACCAATAAAAACTGGGATTTAAAACAAATGCAACAGCATTTAAGTGAAGCATTAACGAACTCGATTCAAAATTGGCTAATTGAAGGTGATGAAAAAACGATTCAAACTTTTGATGACCAGTGTATAGAAATAAAATAATAAAGTAACCATGAGTATAAAATTAACTGAACATTCTAAAGGTGGTGGATGTGGATGCAAAATTTCACCAGCAATCCTTTCCGAAATATTAGCAGCACATAATGTAGGTGCAAAAACCAATGTAAAAAATTTACTAGTAGGCAATGACAGTAGGGATGATGCAGCCGTGTATCAGTTAGATGAAAAAACGGCGATGATTAGTACCACCGATTTTTTTATGCCCATTGTGGATGATGCATTTGCTTTTGGACAAATTGCTGCAGCCAATGCCATTAGCGATGTCTATGCCATGGGAGGCAAACCAATTTTTGCTTTGGCCGTATTGGGTTGGCCCTTAGCCACATTGCCAGCAAGTGAAGCTGCAAAAGTAATGGAAGGGGCACGCAAAACATGTACAGATGCAGGTATAGTCATTGCAGGTGGACATAGTATTGATAGTCAAGATCCTATTTTTGGATTAGTTGTAAATGGATTAATAGAGATTGAAAATTTAAAAAGAAACGATACCGCCAAAGAAGGGGATGTATTGATATTAACCAAACCATTGGGTGTGGGCATCATGGCCACTGCACAAAAAAGAGCCATTTTAACAGATGAAGATTTAAGTTTTTTAGTAAAGCAATTGACCACGATTAACAAAGCAGGAGCAGCATTAGGAAAAATAAAAGATGTGCATGCGATGACCGATGTAACTGGCTTTGGATTATTGGGACATTTAACCGAGATGATGGAAGGCAGTAATTTATCGGCGTCAATTGAGTATAATAGAATACCTATTATACCAGCTGTAAGAAATTATATTGCTCAAAAAACAATTCCTGGTGCTACCGCGCGTAATTGGAGCTCATGCAGTGATGGCGTGGTTTTTGGACCAGGTGTAGATGAAGCAGAAGCTACATTATTATTACCCGACCCACAAACCAATGGAGGTTTATTAATTGCAGTAGCACCAACTGCCTTAAAAGAAGTACAAACAATTTTACAGGCAATGGGCATTGAATACTTTAATACAATTGGCGCGTGTACTGCTGCAAAAGAAAAAAGAATTTACATCAATTAAGCTTGCATTCAAGTCAAGATAAAAAAATAAGAAAAAAGAGATTTAAGAGATTGAATAAGCACTTTCCTATATGCTGATTTAAAATAATTTTTGAAAAATTATTCAAAAATCAAATGTCCTTTGTTTTTGATTTGATCTGGGGTGAGTTCTGCAACGAGTTGAACACCTTTGATATTTCTGATGGTGTATAAAATATCTTTTACCTTTTCATCTTCAATCCATTCTCCACGGATCCACCAAATGAAATCCATATGTTTTAATTCGGGTAATAAATACTCGCCATCAAATTGATTGTGGTATACAAAATGACCAATGGTGGTATTGGGTTCATAGCCTTCATACATTGAAAAATAATAGGTTCTATTTTTTCTTTTCAATGCAATTTCATGGTTGGGATTAAACCTAAATTCAAAACCCATATACTGATTGAGTAAAATACAAAACTGATAATTTTTTATGGGCGCAGTAATGCCCAAGATGCGAGAACCCTCAAAATCTTGTTCATTAATTTCTTCTTGGTTTAAAATAATTTTTGCGCTCACAATAATTAAAATATCAGTTGATTGAATCCTTCACATGAGTAAGCCATATCGAGTTTGAGCTATAAAAATACGCATTGAAGCCTAGTTTATGCTTCAAATTCTGCAAAAAATCCCAAATGGGCTCATTTTGATTTGTTTTCAATTTCTAATTTCGTAAGTACTACCTATGCTTAATGGCTAGCTTTGCGACTAGTCGTGAAAGCAGGTATACATATCGCCTTAGTGGGTAATCCCAACAGTGGAAAAAGTTCGCTTTTTAATGCCCTAACCGGTTTACAACAAAAAGTAGGTAATTTCCCAGGGGTAACAGTCGATAAAAAAACAGGGGATCTAACTATTGGAACGCACGAAAGTACCTTAATTGACCTGCCAGGGACTTACAGTTTTTATCCAAAAAGAGAAGATGAATGGGTGGCATACCGAGTATTGATGGGCGTAGATGAAGATGTAAAAACGGATGTGATTTTATTAATTGCAGATGCAAGTAATTTAAAAAGGAATTTACTTTTTTGTAGTCAAATTATTGATTTAAAAATTCCTGTGGTGTTAGCACTCACCATGAATGATCTTGCACAAAAAAAGGGTATTAAAATTGATATTGCTGGACTACAATCCGATTTAGGTATCCCTGTTGTTGCTGTAGATGCGAGAAAAAATAAAGGCTTAGGCACATTAAAAAAAGTATTAGGCCAAATCATTGAAACGCCACGCTCAAGAAATCAAGCAAGTTTTATTGATAATAAAAATCTTGCCCCTGCTGCCATTGAAGCATTTAAAAAAACCTACCCGACACATAGCGACTATGCTGCTTTGCATTATTTGATGCATCATGAGACTTTTCCTTTGGATCTAGAGATGCAGGAGAATATAGAGCAGATTGAACTTGAAAACGATTTTAATCATACTAAAACACAGGCACAAGAAATCTTACAACGCTATCAGCGTATTCAAGAGCTGATGAAAAAATGGGTGACCGAACCCGACCCAACTGCTAAGAAAAAAAGAACAGATCGTTTAGATAATATTTTTTTACACCGCGTATGGGGTTATCTTATTTTATTGAGTGTCTTATTTTTATTGTTTCAGTCTGTATTTTGGATGGCCTCCTTCCCAATGGATGGCATTGAATGGATTTTTACCAATCTCACCGCCTATTTAAATACTGTCTTACCTCAAGCTTGGTGGCAGGATTTATTGGTGAATGGATTGGTAGCGGGCATTGGTGGGATAGTAATTTTTGTACCTCAGATAATGATATTATTCGGCCTTATCACATTACTAGAAGATACGGGCTATATGGCTAGAATCAGTTTTTTAAGTGACAAACTCATGCGTAAAGTGGGATTGAATGGCAAGAGTGTAATGCCCATGATTAGTGGTTTTGCATGCGCTGTACCTGCTATCATGAGTGCCCGAAATATTGAAAATAAAAAAGAGCGCCTACTTACTATACTAGTCACACCATTTATGAGTTGTAGTGCAAGGTTACCTGTCTATACAATTTTAATTTCGTTGGTGATAGACAATAGAATGTATTTTGGTTTTTTAAGTCTTCAAGGATTAGTGATGATGGCACTCTATTTATTAGGCATTGTGATGGCGCTTTTAGCAAGTTTTATTCTTAAGTTTTTTATCAAGATCAAAGAGAAAAGTTATTTTATTTTAGAACTCCCAGTATACCGTGCTCCACGTTGGGGCAATGTGGGCACGACGATGATTCAAAAGGCAAAAATATTTGTAGTAGATGCTGGTAAAGTGATTATCCTAATTAGTTTGTTGCTTTGGTTTTTAAGTTCTTTTGGCCCAAGTGAAAAAATGCAAACATTAGAAACACAATATACTTTAGCAGTTAAAAGCAATCCAACACAACAAATACAATTAGAAAAACAATACCATACCAATAAGCTTGCTAATTCTTATGCTGGATTATTGGGTAAAAAAATTGAACCAATTATAAAACCACTGGGATATGATTGGAAGATTGGTATTGCACTCATTACTTCTTTTGCTGCAAGAGAAGTATTTGTTGGAACGATGGCTACCTTATATAGTGTGGAGGAGGATAACAACAGTAGCTTAAGAGCAAAATTACGTGCCTCTGTTTGGCCGGATGGCAAACCAGTTTATAGTTTAGCCGCTGCACTTTCTTTGATGGTATTTTATGTACTTGCAATGCAATGCATGAGTACGCTCGCTATTGTGAAAAGAGAAACAGGCAGTTGGAAATGGCCGACCATTCAATTTTTTATGATGACAGGATTGGCCTATGTATTAAGCTGGTTGACCTATATCATTGCGAAGTAATCCATCGATGTTGGAAATCTACCAACCAGAAACAGCCAAAATTTCGGCTGTATGGTCTTTTGTGTCTGGTTTTTCAATAATATGCTGCACCATGCCAGCTTCGTCAATTAAAAAAGTAGTTCTGGTAGTGCCCATATAGGTCTTGCCCATGAACTTTTTTTGACCCCAAAGATTGTATTTGTCTACTATTTTCTTGTCTTCGTCCGCAATTAAAGAGAATGGAAGCTCATATTTGTCAATGAATTTAACGTGAGAAGCAACAGAATCCACGCTAACTCCTAATATCGCTATACCCTTCTTAATCAATTTCTTATAATTATCACGCAAATTGCAGGCTTGAGCTGTGCAACCTGGCGTATCATCCTTTGGATAAAAGTATAAAACCAGTTTTTGACCTTTAAAATCGGCTATTGAAACTGTTTTACCGTGTTGATCAACCCCTTTGAATGCTGGTGCCTTTGCACCTTCTTTAATTACTGCCATAACATTTTGTATTATGGTGAAGATACGAATTAAAAAGGAGAAAATTGTTTAGGGTAATATGGACCGAATGCGACCAAAAATTAATAGATTTGCACAATTTATATTTTTTTGTACCATGCCAAGAGATACATCCATCAAATCCATTTTAATTGTAGGTTCTGGACCCATTATTGTTGGACAAGCCTGCGAGTTTGACTATTCCGGATCACAAGCCGCTCGTTCATTAAGAGAAGAGGGTATCAAAGTGATTTTGATCAATAGTAATCCAGCCACCATCATGACAGATCCAATGATGGCGGATAAAGTGTATTTGTTACCCTTGACGGTTGATAGCTTAGAAAAAATATTACAAGAGAATCAAATTGATGCAGTCTTACCCACCATGGGAGGACAAACTGCATTGAACTTATGTAAGGAAGCAGACGAATTAGGTATTTGGGAACAATATAACTGTAGGATGATTGGTGTGGATGTCGCTGCAATCAACACTGCAGAGGATAGAGAATTATTTAGACAATTGATGGTGAAGATTGGCATTGCAGTGGCACCGAGTCGAGTGGCCAATAGTTTTTTAGAGGGAAAAGAGTTTGCACAAGTAATTGGTTTCCCTTTAGTGATTCGTCCTTCGTTTACATTAGGTGGAACAGGAGGCGGATTCGTGCATGATGCAAGTGAATTAGATGCCGCTTTAGAAAGAGGATTGAAAGCTTCCCCAATGCATGAAGTATTGGTGGAGAAGGCGGTGTTAGGATGGAAAGAATATGAATTAGAATTATTAAGAGATCAGGCGGATAATGTGGTGATTATATGTACCGTGGAGAACCTGGATCCAATGGGCGTGCACACAGGAGATTCCATCACCGTAGCGCCTGCAATGACATTGAGTGATACCGCTTTTCAGGACATGCGTAACAAAGCCATGTTGATGATGCGCAGTTTAGGTAATTTCTCTGGGGGATGTAATGTGCAGTTTGCGCTGAATCCAGAAACAGAGGAGTTGATTGCAGTAGAGATTAATCCACGTGTGTCCAGATCATCTGCACTAGCATCCAAAGCAACAGGATATCCAATTGCAAAAATTGCAGCTAAATTGGCCATTGGATACCATTTAGACGAATTAAAAAATCAGATCACACAAACGACTTCTGCTTATTTTGAACCAGCATTGGACTATGTGATTGTAAAAGTGCCAAGATGGAATTTTGATAAATTCAAAGGCGCCAACGATACTTTAGGATTACAAATGAAGAGTGTGGGAGAAGTGATGGCGATAGGTAGAAGCTTTACAGAAGCGCTTCAAAAAGCATGTCAGTCTTTAGAAAACGAAGCGATTGGATTGGGCTACTACGGTAAAAGTTTGATGAAGAACGAAGAATTGATGGAATATATAAAGACGCCAAAATGGGATCGTATCTTTAGAATTAAAGATGCATTGATGGGAGGCTCTACGGTAAGATCTATCGCAGCAGCAACAGGGATAGACAATTGGTTTTTATACCAAATCAGAATCATCTGTGATATAGAAAAAGAAATTGCAAAGCATAATCTTGAAAATTTACCAACCGAGACATTAAAAGAAGCTAAGAAGCATGGATTTAGTGATTTGCAAATAGCCAAAGTTTTACAAGGCAATGTATCAGACGATGAAGTGTACGAAAAAAGAAAAGCATTGGGGATTACCAGAGTCTATAAAATGGTAGATACCTGTGCTGCAGAGTTTGAAGCAAAGACACCTTACTTTTATTCCACCTTCGAAAACTAAGATGAACACAACACATTGAAATAAAAGTTCAATGTTGTAAACAGAAAAAATAATTTATTTCAAAGTATAACCTAACTAATATGAACGCAAAAGATATCGTAGTTCAAAACGAAAAAGAAACAAGAGCAGGATTTGGAGATGGTATTTTAGAAATCGCTAGAGAAAATAAAAATGTAGTGGTATTGACTGCAGATTTAGCGGGTTCTTTTAAGTTAGGACCTTTGATGAAAGAACTACCAGAACGATTCATTGAAGTTGGTATTGCAGAAGCCAATATGATTGGTATTGCAGCGGGTTTAACCATTGGTGGCAAAATCCCCTACACGACTACTTTTGCTGGATTCAGCACGGGACGCGTGTATGATCAAATTAGACAAAGTGTTGCTTACTCAGATAAGAATGTAAAAATTTGTGCATCGCATGCAGGATTAACTTTGGGAGAAGATGGTGCAACACACCAAATATTAGAAGACATTGGATTAATGAAAATGTTACCAGGCATGACCGTGATTGTGCCTTGTGATTATAACCAAACAAAGGCTGCCACAAAAATGATTGCAGGTTATGAAGGTCCTGTGTACTTAAGATTCGGTCGACCAAAATGGCCCAACTTCACCAAAGAAGATGGATCAGATTTTGTCATTGGCAAAGCACAAATCTTAGCAGAAGGAACAGATGTCACTTTTGTGGCTTGCGGACACCTTGTATGGAAATCAATTGAAGCAGCAAAACAATTAGAAGCAGAGGGCATTAGTGTAGAAGTGATCAACTTACATACCATTAAACCATTTGATGAAGCGGCGATTATCCATAGCTTACAAAAAACCGGTTGTGTAGTCACTGCCGAGGAGCATAACGTCATTGGCGGTATGGGCGATGTAGTGGCGCAAGCTGCTGCAAAGCATTATCCAGTGCCTGTAGAATTCATTGGCACTCAAGATACTTTTGGAGAAAGTGGTACACCAAACCAATTGTTAACTAAATACGGATTGGATGCTGTGAATATTGTTGCAGCAGCAAAGAAAGTGATAAGCCGAAAGGCCTAAGGAGCTAATCTTACTTTAACCCAATGTCCATTATCGTGCAGACTGTATTGAAGGCGATCGTGTAAACGAGAGCTACGTCCCTGCCAGAACTCCATTTCTGTAGGATGAATAATATACCCTCCCCAATCTGGAGGCAAAGGAATCATGCCATCTTTAAATTTCTCTGTGTTTTCAGTAACCAGGTCTTCTAAGAATTCCCTGTCAGGAATGATCCTGCTTTGTGGAGAGGACCATGCACCCAATTGACTACCAATGGGTCTAGAATGGAAATAGGTTTCACTTTCTTCCTTGCTTATTTTTTTGATGGTCCCAGAAATACGCACTTGGCGCTCTAATTCTTTCCAGAAAAAATTCATCGCTACATGAGGATGCGCTTCTACTTGTACCCCTTTTGCAGATGCATAATTGGTGAAAAATACAAAACCTTCTGGCGTGTAGCCTTTCAACAAGACCACACGAGAAGCAGGTGCACCATTGGCTTTCACCGTAGACAATACAAATGCATTCACTTCGTCAATATTGCTTTCAATGGCATCGTTCCACCAAATGGTGAATTGATCCATTGGATGTGCCATACTCGTAGCTTCATCCAAAGAAGCTAGTTGGTAATCGCGGCGAATGTCTGCAATGTCTCTATTCATAAAATATATTTAAACCAAAATTAAAATTTATGCTTTACTAAACTGAATTGACTTAGTAGCATATAAAATATTCACCACTGAAAGTAATAATAACATACCCACCAATTGATGCAATTGTGCCATCCACTCAAAATTTCCCCAGCTTCCAGGAATAATATTTTTACTAGTCAAGACAGAAAAAATACCAAGCAATACTTGAAGCAAAACAAAATACAGAGGCAACATTTTGACATTACTCCAGAATAAATTTCCCTGAATTTTGCGCATTTGAGCAACCCAATAAACAATCACTGCTAATAAAATATACGCTAAGCCACGATGCACAAAATGTATCCAAATGGTATTGTCTATTGCGTTTAAAAAGAAGTTTTCCTTGCCCATTAAATTTGTAGGCACCCATTCCCCATTGATGGTTGGCCAAGTACTCGCTACATTGGCTGCTTTATGTCCTGCCATTAAAGCGCCATAAATTAATTGAAAAAATAATAACCCAAGCACGACCCAAGCCATACTACGAAACCCTTTCATACTAGATTGCGCTTCTGTACTTAAATGGTCTTTTTGAATCGGTGCTGCTTTTAATGAAAGTGCAAACCAATAAGTATAAGAAAGTAAACCCAATGCAAAAATAAAATGCAATGCCAAACGTGTTGGCTTCACATACACCGCATCACCCTCTAGTCCACTTGCAACCATAATCCAACCAATAGCACCTTGCATGGCACCTAATAAAAATAAAATTACGAGTGGTCGAATCATTGCAGGTTGAAAATATTTTTTGACTAAAAAATACATAAACCCAAATGCAAATACTAAACCAATGGTGCGCGCCCATAAACGGTGGAACCATTCCCAAAAAAAGATGAACTTAAAATTATCAATCGTAAAGTCAAAATTTAATAATTGAAATTGTGGCGTCGTTTTATACTTTTCAAATAATAACTGCCAAGCAGCTTGATTCATTGGGGGTAGAGTACCCGTTACTACATCCCATTCTGTAATAGACAAGCCACTTCCTGTTAAACGTGTAATACCTCCCAATGCAATTTGCACAATGGTCATAGCAACCCCAAGGATCAACCAATTGGCAACTGCGCGAGATTTCTTGTCTTGTAATTCCATAGATAAATTAACTTCTAACTACTTCAATATTGTATAAGAACTAAGCACCTTAATTCTTTACACAAAGTTACTAAGTAAATCTTCAAGGAAGTTGAATTAAAAGTAATAATCACCAGCATTATTAAGATTGATTTTACTTTGTGAAAAAGAATAAAGGGATCTACTAAAGAACTTGAACAAAATTGATGAAGGATCCACACTTTAGTTTCAATTGACTTTGATATATTTGAACTTACTAATTGAATCAATTTGTCCAAACTCCTTAATTACTATCAAGCCGACAAGCTGGAAGCTGGCTGCGACGAAGCAGGCAGAGGTTGTTATGCCGGACCGGTATTTGCCGCAGCCGTGATTTTACCAAAGAATTTTTACCATCCTTTAATCAATGATAGTAAGAAGTTAAGTGAAAAACAAAGAGCAGCCCTAGTTCCTATTATTAAAGAAGCGGCTATCGCATGGGCCATTGGGTCACAAAGTCCAGCTCAAATAGATGAGATTAATATTTTAAAGGCGAGCATAAAAAGCATGCACTTGGCACTGGATCAATTAAAAAAGCGCCCACAATTTATTGCTGTGGATGGGAACAGATTTTATCCTTATAAAAAAATACCCCACCAAACCATCATTAAGGGCGATGGGCTATATGCCCATATAGCAGCTGCCAGTATCCTTGCAAAAACCGCTCGTGATACTTATATGATTGCCTTGCACAAAAAGTACCCACAGTATGGATGGGATCAAAATAAAGGATACGGCACCGCTGCGCATCGCGCAGCCATCGCCCTTCATGGTCTTTGTGATGCACACCGAAAAAGTTTCAAAATATAGTTAAAGGAATTGAATTCCCCAGAGCATCCATTTTACTACTTTGAACTAAAAGTCCCAAACCCCTGCGCCTTGGCGAATGATTTCATAATCGTCCGTCGTGCAATCCACCACGGTCGAAGGGTTGATCCCACCTATTCCACCATCAATGACCATATCAATTTGCTTGCCCCAATTTTCTTGAATGACTTCGGGATCGGTGTACTCTTCTACTTCCTCCCCCGGGAAACTCGCCGATAAAATTGGATGTCCTAAAGATTTAATAATGGATAGTGCAATCAAATTATCAGGAATACGCAGCCCAATTGTTTTTTTCTTAGACTGTAAAATTTTAGGCACTTCTTTACTTGCAGGTAAAATAAAAGTGAAAGGACCAGGCAATGCTTTTTTTAAAATACGGAACAAGCTATTGTCAATACTTTTTGCGTACAAACTTAAATCACTTAAATCGGCACATATAAAACTAAGGTTCGCTTTCTCAGGATCCACTTTTTTTATGGCACAAATTTTCTCAATTGCGTCGGGTTTAAAAATAGAACAACCCAGTCCATAAATTGTATCTGTTGGATACGCAATGATACCGCCAGATTGAAGACAATCCGTTACCATAGCTAGTTGTCTAGGTTGAGGATGTGTGGGATGAATTGAAATTAGCATAAAGTTGAGAGGTATAAATACCCATTTAATTTCCTTAAAATTAGCTTTAATTTGATAAAAGAAAATTATGTTTTCAATCATCTACTTAGAGGAGAAAATATTAATCCGAAACGCAGTGACTGCTTACATTGAACAACAGGAAGATTGTAAAGTCATTTTCCAAACCGGTAGTATTGAATCCATGAAAACCTATGTAGAAACTACAAAAGAACGCATTGCGCTCTGCATTTTATCCGACGACTATGGCCATCAAAGCTTACTTAAAATGATACAAGCCATTCGTGCAAACAATAGCTATACCTACATTTTATTAAAATCCAACGAAAAGCAAATCAATTCTATTTGTTATCTCATGAAGCATGGACTCAATGGCATTTTTTTTACAGATGAACCAATGGTTGATTTAAAACAACTTGTACAAAGAAAAACCAAGTTTAATTTATCTGCTGATAAGTGCAAGCTCATTACAAAGAACGTATTACAAGGCATTGATATCAAAGCATTGAATTACAATAAAAATCCTTTAACGGAGAATGAAGTAAAATTTATACAAGCCTGTACCAAGGACTATAGCTACGAAGAGATTGCTGAATACTTACAAAAAAGTGTCTATACCATTTACGGTTATAGAGATCGGATATTTAAAAAATTAGCAGTAAAACAAAGGACCGCAATGGTGATGACAGCCCTTAAAAGAAATTATATCGATTTGTAAATGCTATTTGTGCATCCTATTTATGAATTGGGATTTATAAAATCTCCCAAGTCTCTTTACCACGAATTAATTTATCTAAATCCCCCATGCCCTTACTCGTCATGGCTTCCTCTACTTGTAAAGCCATCATGTCTTCGTAACAAGGTCTATCGGAGGTATAAAACACACCAAAAGGACGAGGAAAATAAGCAGCTACTTCGCTAGGATTATCAAACAAACGCACTAAGACTTGTGCTTTATAAAAATCTTTTTCGTCGTGGATCCATAAATCATCTGCACTGTACTTTTCACCAAGCGTTACTACTTCTGGACGCAGTCCATCAAATCGTATACCCATTTCGTTATTCGCACCAAAAGTCAATGGCTTACCTTGCTCTACAAATAAAGCGTGTAAAGGTTTAGATGCTTTCTCGGTGAAAATTTCAAAAGCGCCATCATTGAAAATATTACAGTTCTGATAAATCTCTAAGAACGATGAACCCTTGTGTTGTTGCGCGCGGGTGATCATGGTTTGTAAATGCTTGGGGTCACGATCCATGCTTCGACCAATAAAACTTGCATCCGCACCCAATGCCAAAGCAGCAGGATTAAATGGATGATCAATGCTACCCATTGGGGTGCTCTTAGTGATTTTATTTAATTCTGAAGTGGGAGAGTATTGTCCTTTCGTTAAACCATAGATCTGATTATTGAACACTAAAAAGTTGACATCAAAATTTCTTCTAAGCATATGAATGGTATGGTTACCGCCAATACTTAATGCATCTCCATCACCAGCAACAATCCAAACACTTAGTTCGGGACGAGCCGCTTTTAATCCACTCGCAATCGCAGTCGCACGACCATGAATGGAGTGCATCCCAAAAGTATTCATATAATAAGGGAAACGGCTACTACAACCAATCCCACTAATGATGACAATATTTTCCTTAGGTATGCCAATAGTTGGCATCACTTTTTGCACCTGCGCCAAAATAGAATAATCGCCACAACCAGGGCACCAACGCACTTCTTGGTCTGTCGCAAAATCTTTTGCGGTTAAAGTAGCGGCTTGAGGAAGTATTGTATCAGTAGACATAATCAAATATTAGGAGGCAAAATTACTAAAAATAGCTCGTTTCTTATGTAAAAGCAGCTTATTTCACCATTCTACCCTTCCAGGAATAGGTTTTAAGCTGCCCAAATAGGCCTGCGGCAATATTGTAGACAATATGGATGGGTTGGTAGAAAACAAAAAAACGCAATTCTGGCTGCAGTTTAAAAAAATGAGCTACCGGGTCCAAGAAAAATAATTCAAAGAAGGTTTTAGTGGCGAGTGCAATCAAAAAAGTGCTCCAACTTCCCATGAATGCCAAACATATAAAACTCAAATTAAAAAGATACACCAAAGTTAAGACCATGGTGATTGAACGATCATCATAGTACCTCGCTTTACTTGCCCAACGAATTCTTTGCATAATAAAACCTTTCCAAGTATCCATTGCAGCAGTCAACACAATGGCATTGGGATGAAATAAATAACCCACCGGTTTGTGTAAAGTCTGTTTCATCTTATGCATTAAAAACATATCATCCCCACTCGCAATATGGTCTACACCTTGATAACCACCTACCGCAATGAATGCAGTTTTTTCAAAACCTAAATTTGCCCCATTGCTCATAGAGTGTTTACCAGCGCCCACTGCAGCGGCCGTAATACCTTGTAATGCTAAGAAATCCAATAACTGAAATTGATTTAAAATACCTGACGTTTTAATGAACATCACAGGTGCGGCTACAAAACAAGGTTGGTGTTGTTGGATATAGGCGTTGTATAAAAACAACCAAGTTATAGGTACAATACAATCTGCATCTGTGGTTAGGATCCAATCCCCTTTTGCTTGAGCAACTGCAATTTCAATGGCCTTCTTTTTATACGCCAAGGTCTCCCCTTCCTTGCAATGGTCCTTGAGTTGCAACAACCTAACTTGCGGATGTTGCTGACTCAAAGCGTTCACAATAAATGCCGTATCGTCCTCAGAAAAATCATCAATGACTATAATTTCAAAAGCATCCTTAGGATAATCCTGTTCCAAAATACTATCCACGCATGCTTTAATATTGGCCGCTTCGTTTCGGGCGGGAATAATTACGGTAAATTGGGTGATTGACTGTTTAGGACTGAGCGCTTCTATTTGATTGAACTGAAATAGGCGCATTTTGCCAAACCAAAAGCGGTAGGTCAATAAGATGACGGCATACAAAACAGTTAAGATGGCTACAACCCAATCCAATAGATACTCCATGGTGCAAAGTTAACGGGTAAATATTTGGTAGAATCCTTAAAATCGTTGTACTTTTATAATAGTTGCATAACGAACTATATGTCAAACAACCAATTTAAACGAGGGGAATTATACAGTGTCATCAACGGCATTGCATCTACCGCTGTGGCCAGAAGGTTACAGAAGAATTTCCGCAATGCAGGATTGGAAATTACGATTGAACAATGGTCCATCTTATACCATTTATGGAAAGAAGATGGCTTGAGCCAACAAGAATTATGCACCCGTACATTTAGAGACAAAGCAAGTATCACAAGATTAATTGATAATATCGAAAGATTAGGATTGGTAGAAAGAATCGCATCTAAAGAAGACCGCAGAGTAAACTTGGTGTATTTAACCGATGCCGCCAAACCCTTGCAGGAAGCGACTTACAACCTAGCCAATCAAACAATGAACGAGGCATTACAAGGTATTAGTAAAGAAGAGATAGAAATAGTGAAAAATGTTTTTCAGCGCGTATACGAGAATAGTAAATAATTAAATTATATTTTATGGCAACAACAATTCAAGGTGGTGAGTGGATCATTAAAGAAGTGAAAGCCGAAGACGTTTTCATTCCAGAAGAATTCAACGAAGAGCAATTGATGGTACGTGACATGTGTAGCCAATTTTTGGATACAGAAGTCTTACCAGTCGTAGAAAGAATGGACAAATTAGAGCCAGGTTTGATGCCAGGTTTATTAGAAAAAGCAGGCGCACAGGGCTTATTAGGGGTTTCTGTACCAGAACAATATGGTGGGATGGGTAAGGATTTTATCACTTCTACCATTGTGGCAGAATACCTAGGAGGCGGTTATTCTTTTTCTGTGGCCAACGCAGCACACACTGGTATTGGTACTTTACCTATTTTGTATTTTGGTACCGAAGCACAAAGAGCAAAGTATGTTCCAAAATTAGCTAGTGGTGAATACAAAGGTTCTTATGGATTGACCGAACCAAATAGTGGATCAGATGCATTGAGTGCAAAGACCACCGCAAAATTATCGGCTGATGGTAAATTTTATTTATTGAATGGACAGAAGTGTTGGATCACCAATGGAGGATTTGCGGATATCTATACAGTGTTTGCAAAAATAGACGGCGAGCAGTTCACTGCATTCATCGTAGAGCGCGGCACCGAAGGTTTTACACAAGGACCAGAAGAACATAAGATGGGTATCAAAGGCTCTTCTACCGTGCAATTGTATTTCCAAGATTGTAAAGTACCAGTAGAGAATGTATTAGGAGAAATTGGAAGAGGACATATTATTGCTTTTAACATTCTAAATATTGGAAGATTAAAATTAGGCGCGGCAACCATTGGCGGCGCAAGAAGAGCATTGACAACGACTTTAAAATATGCCAAGGCAAGAGAGCAATTTAAATTGCCTATTGTAAAGTTTGGTGCGATCAGACATAAACTTGCAGAGATGGCCCTTCAATTATGGGTAGGTGAATCAGCATTGTATAGAGTGGCAAAAAACATCGATGAAAAAGAACATGAATTATTAGCAGCAGGAAAAGATTTATCTGCAGCATTATTAGGTGGTGCCGAAGAGTATGCGATTGAATGTGCCATCTTAAAAGTATATGGATCGGAGGTGTTGGACTTTATAGTAGATGAAGGAGTTCAAATACACGGAGGTAATGGATACAGTGATGAATATGAAATTTCAAAAGCTTATCGTGATAGCAGAATCAACAGAATCTACGAAGGTACCAATGAAATTAACCGTTTGCTGACAGTAGACATGGTGCTTAAAAGAGCCATGAAGGGACAATTGGATTTAATGGGACCAGCCATGAACGTGCAAAAAGAATTAATGAGCATCCCAGATTTTGGTGACGAAAACGATGCACCATTTGCAAAAGAGCATCAAGCTATTGATAATTTTAAAAAATGTATTTTGATGGTAGCAGGTGCTGCTGTACAAAAATTAATGATGACATTAAGTAAGGAGCAAGAGATTTTAATGAATATTGCTGATATGTCTATCATTACTTACCATGCTGAATCTGCCTTATTAAGATTAGAGAAATTAAGTAAAACAAAATCAGAAGCAGAACTAGCAGTACAAACTGCCATTGTAAAAACATATATCTATGATGCAGCAGATGCCATTAACAAAGCTGGTAAAGATGCACTGAATAGTTTTGCAGACGGAGATGAATTACGCATGATGCATATTGGATTAAAGCGATTCACAAAAGTGGATCCATTCAATACCAAGGAAGCAAGAAGAGCCATCTGTGCGCAGTTAGTAGCAGACGACGGATATAAATTATAATGAAGTATTGAATATTGTTTTGAATTGAAAAAAAGTGCCGCTCCAATTTGGAAGCGGCTTTTTTTATTTAAAACAAAGTTGAATTATGCTTTTACCTTAAACCCAAGCTTAGCAGGCGTTATAGGTAAATCTCTTACTCTTTTTCCTGTGGCATTATACACCGCGTTGGATACTGCAGCTGCAAATCCAATTAAGGCAATTTCACCAATTCCTTTAGCGCCAATCGAATTCATATTCACATCTGGCTTGTCTACAAACCAAACATCAGTTGGCGGAATTTGAGAATGCAATGGTACATGGTATGCACCAAAGCTTGCATTGATAATTTGACCAGAAACATGGTCCATTTCCAATTGCTCTGTCAACGCCATCCCAATACCACCTACTACGCCACCAATCATTTGGCTTCTTGCGGTTTTAGGACTAATTATTTTTCCAGCATCACCTGTAGTCACTACTTGTAAAATTTTAATCGTACCGTCCTTGGGGTTCACTGCCAATTTTACATAATGTGAAGAGAAGGAGTTACTTGTAAACTTTAATTGTTCAGCATTCTTACCCGAAGAAGCAATCATTAAATCAATTTGTTTATCAGCCGTTAATTGCAATACATCTACAATTGAAATTTTTATGCTTGGATCAGCAGTCGCCATCACCATTTCATTTTTAACTTCTAAAGCTTCTGATTTTAAATTAGTAAAAGCAGGAACTAATTTAATTGCTAGGTCTTTTAAATTTTGTTTTAAAGTGGTACAAGCCAAGTCCACTGCAGATCCTACAGTAGAGGTGGTACTTGATCCTCCTTGTGATGGTCCAGGAGGTAAATCAGAATCGCCTAATTTAAATTTTACTTTTTCTATGGGCATCTGCATTGCAGAAGCAGCAATTTTAGTCATAGATGTAGTTGTACCGGGTCCCATATCACTGACTGCGCATTCTAATGTTAATTTGCCTTCCTTGTTTAATAACGCGCGAACAGAGGCGCTCCCCTTGCCTGCACCAAATACGCCATTCGCCATGCCATAACCAATTAGCCATCCATTTTCTTTTAATGTGCCAGGTGTTGTAGGACGATTTTTCCAGCCAATTTTCTCTTTACCGTACGCATAGCAATCTTTTAAATTGATATCGGAGAAAGGCAATTTATTTTCAGGATTTATAGTTGTAAAGTTTTTTAACCTTAGATCTATTGGATCCATTTTTAATTGATAAGACAACTCATCTATCGCAGACTCTAAACCATAAGAACCAGTTGCTTCACCAGGACCGCGCATCCAAATAGGTGTGCTTACATCGAGTGGTAGCATACTGTATTTGGTATCTACATTTTCAGAAGCATATAAAAATTTAGAGACGTTCACAATCCCTTCTCTAAAATCTTCGTAACGAGATGTGCCACTAATGGCTTCATGAGTGATACCTATAAAACGACCAGAAGCATCTGCACCAATCCCAATTTTCTGCCAAGACTGTGGGCGATAACCTACTAAAGAAAACATTTGAGGACGAGTTATCACCAACTTAATAGGACGATTTAATTTTTTAGCAGCAATCACAGCAGCAGGCACATTGGCCCAACTTCTTAAAGCACTACCAAAACCACCTCCTACGTTTTCTGCAATGACCCTTACATTTTTATCTAGTAAGCCAAAAGTACGTGCTACAGATGACTGGGTACTTTTAGGTCCTTGTGTTTTATCGTATAGCGTAACCTTATCCTCTCCCTCCCAAAATGCAATGGTCGCAAATAACTCCATTGGAAGATGCACTTCTGCAGGAATGGCATATTCTGCTTCAATAAAAGTAGGTGCTGTTTTAAATGCATTTTCTATTCCTCTTTTATAGGCTACTGTTCCTTTTAATTTTGTTGGATCTTTTCTTACCAAATCAAAATTGGTTTCAAAAGCTTGTGACTCATATTCTGCGCGCACTAAACGAATAGCGGCGTTTGCGTTCTCTAAGCTGTCTGCCACAATCAATGCAATGGGTTGTCCAAAAAAGCGTACTTGATTATCGTATAGTACTTTATGACCACGCCATTCATAAACATTTTTTGGACGTTCTGCCGCATTGGTTAAATAACCAGGTACTGTTGGACAGTTCGCATAATAAATCACATCTAATACACCAGGCGATGCCAAAGCTTTTGCAGTATCAATATTTTTGATGGTGCCTTTTGCAATCGTACTTGTTACAAATACTGCATAAGCCATATTCGGTAAATTGTATTCTGCAGTATATTTTGCTTTGCCTGTTACTTTATCAGCTCCGTCTACACGTTCGTCTTCAAAATTTAATTGAAAATGATTGTTTTTGGATATATGTATATTATTCATAAAAGAAAATTAATAGGATTAAATTTTAGCGCCAGATTTTGCGACTTCTACAATTGCGTCCACGATATTTTGATACGCACCGCACCTACAAATATTGGTATCCATATAAGCTTGTATACTTGCTCTACTTGTCGCTTTGCCTTCTCTCACGCAAGCCACTGCAGACATGATTTGTCCCGAAGTACAATAGCCACATTGAAAGGCATCATTTTTTAAAAATGCAGCCTGCATTGGGTGCAACTGATCTCCTTTTGCAAGTCCTTCGATTGTAGTGATTTGATTGTTCTGGTGGTTCAATGCTAGTTGCGTGCATGATTTTAAACGCTTACCATTCACATGAATCGTACAAGCACCACATTGCCCCATCTCGCAACCTTTTTTAGTACCTGTATAACCAATTTGTTCTCTTAATAAATTGAGCATGGTTGTTCTAGCATCAATTTCAAGTGCGACTGGTTTACCATTTAGGATAAACTTTAATTGTTCTTTTGCAATTGGCATTGGCACAATCGCATCGGCAGCAAATGTTTTTACTAAAACAGATGGACTTAAATAAAGTGCTGCAACAGCGGCTGACTTTTTTAGAAAGCCCCTTCTTGCACCATCAAATTGACAAGGATTCATATACATCGATTTGATGTAATTTACCTAAAAAGAAAGGGTCTTCAAAAAAAAGATGGACAATCGAGCGAGATAAAATTGCTTGTAAAGTTATAATTTCTCAGCTGGCTTATCCGGTTTGGCATAAGCGTACCGGTCAATGAGGGTTGTGTTGTAATAAGCGTCTAATCCATTGCTACAAATGGAGCCCGCTTGATCTAGCTGCAAAAAGCCATCAGTTGTGGGCTTTAATAATGGATCCATTAAAACTTGCTCTAACTGACCAATCACTAAAAACGTGTTATTCAATGTAATAGGGACGATTTCTTTTAGGGACAGTAGATATTTGATTAGACTCTCTTTCACAAAAGGCACATTTACACCATCTGTATATTCCTCGGTTAATCCTACTTCTTTAAATTCATTCACTTCGTCTGGATATTTGGCACTGGTTTGATGTGCTTTATCTAAAAATGAAGCTTGTATATGGTTGACGGTATACAACCCATTTGCCTTGATATTGGCTAAGGTATGCGGCGCAGCAGCGATGGGACGATTGATATAACCTATTAATGCAGGATCGGACCCAATATGTACCATACTACTGAACATGCCCAAATTAGGTACACCCTGCGCGTTGATGGTACCAATTAAACTAGCCGATTTAAAACCAGTTAAGCTATTGATAAAATTAGCCCTATAAAATCTTTCCCAAGACTGCCATTCGGATGGAGTGAATTGTTGCATATAGTTTTTATTTGGCCGAAAATAAATTCAATGATTTCAATGGCATGCCGTTCTTTGATTTTAAAATGCAATTGGTATAAGGATGGGTTGGAAAAAATAAAGCCGTCATGGCGGTGAGACCATCATCAGCAAATAGTTCGATGGAAGTTTTATCCAATAGAATAGACAAATTCATATCAATATATGGATTTGTAAGTCTTCGCGCTACTGCTACTCCCGCAAATCCCTCGTTAAAATTAGCAATACCTGCTTTAGTTCTATCAATAAAGTATTGCCTTTTTACAGCATCATATCCAATAATTAATTTTTCGTTAAACGTATTGGACAAAATAATTTCAAAATCATTTTGCAGCTTAGCGTTCGACGTTAAATCAATTCGATTCGGGATAGGATTTTCTTCAGTAGATAAAGAAAATATTTTTTCAGTAATAAAATTTTCTTTTGACATTGTCTTTGTAAATGCGGTATTTAATTCCTTTACAGGAGAAGACGCTAAATAAAAACCATCTTCCACAAATTTTGAATCCTTGTATGAATTAGCACTTGATTCATAGCTTGTATAGTGTTTTATAAATTCTTGTTGTTCTATTAATCTCAATTCCCTAGGCACTGTCATAGCGCTTCTCCATTTTTCTGTAGGCACTACATTCGCGTAGTTCCAATTGCTCATCCATCCAATTAATATTTTTCTTTCTCCCACATTTGAAAAAGTGACGCCCGCATAATTATCAGGACCGTAATCCATCCATTTAATATCGGTCGTATAAGGCTTGAAAGTATGTCCATCAAAATCTCCAACAATATACTGTGTGGCAGAGCCACCATTTGACCCACCAGGATTCATACTCACTAATAAAACCCAAATTGTTTTTCCGAAATGATTAAAAGATAATAAGTCTGGACATTCCCAAACACCGCCATGTGCAAATAAATTTTTACCTATTTCGGACTCCTTAGTCCAGTTGATTAAATTAGGTGAACTATACAATTCAACATGATCAGCCACTGCTAAGCTCATGATCCATTTTTGAGTGGGTTCATGCCAGATTACTTTTGGATCTCTAAAGTCCTTTAAATTCGATGTTTTAAGCACCGGGTTACCTGCATATTTAGTCCAAGTTTTTCCTTCATCTAAACTATAAGCGATAGATTGATTTTGAAAATCGGTTCTGCCAGCTTTTTCACCTGGCATATTGTGTTGCGTAAAAATGGCGACTAATGGTGCCATACCTCCGCGGCCTAAACCACTGGTATTGTTTTTATCCAACACGGCAGATCCCGAAAAAATCATCCCAATTGAATCTGGATACAACGCAATAGGTTGTTCTTTCCATTGTACTAAATCACTGCTTGTGGCATGTCCCCAATGCATTGGGCCCCAAACTGTACTATCAGGATAGTGCTGAAAAAATAAATGGTATTGGCCATTTAAAAAAATCATACCGTTGGGATCATTCATCCAACCTTGCTTTGGCGTAAAATGAAAATTAGGTCTATACAAATTTTCATTTGAAAGTTTCGTATCAGACTTTACTTGGCTTTGTGCATTGATACATGTCATAAAAAAAGCAATCACAAATAAGCTACGAAAAATAGGCATTTGTATCTATTAATTGGATGAAGGTTTTAATTGCTGAAGCAATTGAATCATGTCTTCTTCTTTCTTAAGATTCAATTTATTGGTATTCAAATATCCATCTATCTGAGTGGCATAATTTGGTAACGTTTTTTTAACCGATTTTAAAGAAAGTGCACTACCCATAGCAAGCATTTTTTTAGCTGCTTTATCATAGATATAAAATAAATCGTCCGACACATATTCTTTAGTGGGTGGGCCTCCATAAACAACTGATTCTTTAATGCGCTTATGGGTATATTTCAACAGCTGAAAATGATCCCCTCCCAATACTTCATAAAAAGTAGCAGGTGTGTTGTCGTCCACGCTCGGGAATAAACACATAAATTGTTTTGACACTTTATTGTTGTCTTTATCTACACTATTTAAGACAAATGATTTTGCTTGTTGGTTAACCACATACAAACCGTTTTTTTGCGTATAGTATAATTTATGGTCAAAGTAAGAGTAGTTTAAATTAGAGTCCACCGATTCCATCCCATTGACAAAAATAACTTTGCCCATTCCAAATTTTTCAAATACATAGGGTGTGCCATTGATGCCAGCGCCACTTGCTGGCAAGAGTCTTCCATTGGCGTCAGCAAATTGTACACTCGGCACAGCACTGCCAATCATTGATTGTGCATAGACTGCATTTACTGAAAATGTGCAAATGAAAATGAAGCTTAAAATAGACTTGTTCATAACTAGGATTGAATGATGAATGACATGAAGATACTACTATAAGCAAGATAAAAAAAAGGGCGCACTCAATTGAATTGAGGCGCCCTTTTTAACAAAATTGTTATGATTAGTTCGAGTATCCAGGATTTTGAACCATCAATGGATTTGCTTGAATCTCTGTATTAGGGATTGGCAACAAGAATCTGAAGTTACCAGCAGACAATGTCAAGGCGGTACCTTGCGCATCTACCGCTAAACGAGTGATTGCCAAGTTTCTTCTTTTTGCATCAAAGAAACGGTGTCCTTCGTATGGTAATTCTTTGAAACGCTCATTCATTACTGCATCAATTAATGCTCCTTTTGAAGCAAAGCTTGCATCAGTGTAGTTATTGATTCTAGCAGCTCTTAAAGCATTCAAATCTGCAGCAGCACCTGTTAAATCACCAGTTTCTGCTCTTGCTTCTGCACGAATTAAGTACATCTCGCCAGTTCTGAATACTTTAGCATCCGCTAATAATTCACCTGCAGTACCGTAAGCCGTTCCAGCATATTTATTAATTAATATAGCAGATCCGTTTCTAGAAGAACTTGCTTTTAACAAAGGCTCTTCAAAGAAATAAGCAGCATAACGAATATCGTTTACTTGATCATACGCATTTAATAAAGCTTGAGTTGGTCTCCAAGTCACTGTACCAATGTTGGCAGCATTTGCAGATGTTCCTCTGTACAAACCACCAATTCTTCCACCAGCAGTGGTTGTTCTGCTTAATTTAAATGCCATTTCGCTATTGTTTGCATCCTTCCAAATTAATGGGAAGTTTGTTTTAGAAGCTAATGGGAAAGCAGCAATGTATTCAGTTGCATAAGTTGCAGCGTTTGCATAATCTTTAGTATATAAAGCAGCTCTTGCTTGCAATGCAGTTACCGCATGCTTAGATGCTCTGTAGATGTCTGTATTAGCAGCAGGTACTAAAGACTTAGCAGCAGCTAAATCTGCATTTAATTTTACAAAGAAAGGTGCCACCGTAATTCTTGCAACTGGCGCTAAAGAAGGTGTCTCCATATAAGCCAATGCTAATGCAGCTCCGTCAGCAGAATTACTATAAAAACGATATAATTCAAAGTGTGCAAAAGCTCTTAAGAATAAGGCTTCTCCTTTCACTCTAGCTTTAGTCGCTTCTTGAGCAGCTGTAGTTGCTTTTACATTTGGTAAAGCTTCTAAAACTCTATTTACTCTGTCAATAATTCTGTAGTACAAAGGGAATGCAGTATAGCTATCTCTTAAAGAGATATCTGTAGATGCATATTGCCATTCGTGTACTGTAGCAGCATTGTAAAACTCAGCAACTCTTACCTCATCGGCAAAAACACTGTTCAACAAGATGCCCATTTCTACGTTCATAGCTGAGTAAGCACCAATGATACCAGACTCAACGTTATCAACGGTCTTCAAAGCGACGTCTCCGCCGATGAAGTCGGTCTCCTTCACATCTATCACCTTAGAGCAAGAAGCAAAAAGGGATAACATAAAGAATGAACCAATAACCAATTTATTATTTCTCATTTTATTCATTTTTTAGTTGATTAGAAATTAATGTCTAAACCTAATGTAAACATGCTAGGGTTAGGATATTCGTTCAAACTAATATTGTTATTATCTTCTGGATCTAAACCTCTCCATGGACTCCAGATTGCTAAGTTTTGACCTTGAGCATATACTCTTCCGCCAGTAAACAATGGCTTACCATTTGGACCCTTGATTGCTGGTAATTGATACGCAACAACTAAGTTTCTGAAACGTAAGAACTTCGCATCTTCTAAGTCAGAAGAAGTAAAGCCTCTATCATATGTAGATTTTTGGAAGAACTTGTTGTCACCTGGATTTTGCCATTGGTTATCGATCAATTCTCTAGAAGCTCTTACGATACCGTGGTATCCAGGAGTACCTCTTGTGATCCAGTTTCTTGTGTTGTTACTTCTAACCACATCAAACTGATAAGAGAATAAACCAGAAACTGAGAACGCCTTGTAACGGAATTCAAAATCAAATCCACCTTGGTGTTTTGGTAAATAGTTACCAAACTTAGCAAACTGACCTGCTTTCGCAACATCATTTGTTACTGTACCATCTGGTGCTTCGTATCTTGGAGCACCTGTTGCAGGATCAGCACCTAAGTAGTTGTAAGTATAGTGTGATCCATAAGGTAAACCTTTTCTGATCACGAATGTACCTACGAAGAATTCATTCACCGCACCTAAGTCAAGAATTTCGTTCACGTTGTAAGAATGGTTCACACCAAGTGTTACACCAAAATCACGTGTTTTGATCACATCCACTTTCGCATTTAATTCTAAACCTTTGTTTTGCATTTTACCAGCGTTGATATACAAGCTAGAGAATCCAGTTGTACCAGACAATGGTTGATTTACAAATAAGTCTAAAGTTTTCTCGTTATATGCATCTAAGTTAAAACGAGCACGGCCATTCCAAACACTAAAGTCGATACCGATATTTGCTTTTTGAATTCTTTCAATTTTCAAATTAGGGTTACCTGGGCTATTAGGTACTAAACCTGCAATGGTAGAACCAGCATAAGCTGCTGTACCAAAAGTAGGCACCTGAGGACCTTGATAGTTCGTGATAGATTGTAAACCTGCTCCATAAGATGAAGTAGAAATAGAACCAATATTTGGAATGATACCAAATGATAATCTCACTTTCAATTCAGAGAAAATATTTTGCTTGCTCAAGAAACGCTCTTGTAAAGCATTCCATGTAAAACCTGCAGACCAAGAAGTTACTTCTCTGTTTTCATTGTTTACGATTCTTGAAGTACCATCACGACGGATATTACCGTTTAAAGAGTACTTGTTATCGTAAGTATATTTTACTGTAGCAAAATAAGAACGAATACCAAATCCAGATTTTGCACTAGATGCATTTTGAGGATAAGTAGCAGCACCGTTTGTTGGTAAAGCACTAGCACCTTGACCTGTTTCAGTTAAACGCTTGTCTAAATTATATAAAGTGAAGCCTAAACCTCTTTGGAAACCTCTAACAATCTCAAAGTTAGCAGATGCGTCGAATTCAGATTTACCAAATTTCTCATTGTACACAACAGAAGATGTGTTGATAAATTCAGAAGTCACTGTATTAGATTCTTGCGCGATACCTGATTGGAATGATTGTAAAGATCCAATATAAGAATCTGCATTTACATAACGGTTAATATAGTTACTAGAAGCATTCACACCCAAGTTATTTCTAACTGTTAAAGTTGGGAAAAGCTTGTAAGCCAATAAACCATTACCTACCATTTTAATTTGATCATATCCTCTTGTTGTATTCTGAAGACCTTCTAACAAGTTTGCAACTTGCTTGTAAGCCATAGAAGAACTTGCACCCCAGTTTAACGTGCCGTCTGGCTTGTAAGGATTCTCATAAGTCTTAGCTCTATAAGTCATTTGGAATGGACTTCTTGGGCTATTACCTAAGTAATCACCTTCTGCTAATTTAGACTTAGAATAACCAATACTGCTATTAAATTGAGCAGTAAATTTATCTGTAGAATGGTCTAAGTTAAAACGAATTGTATAACGCTTTAATGAAGAACCTAAGTCAATACCTTGTTGGTCAAATAAACCAGCAGATAAAAAGAACTTAGTTCTATCAGAACCACCACTTAAAGTTAATTCATGTGATTGAGAGATACCTTGTCTATAAAAAATGTTGGCATAATCAATATCAATAAGACTCAAACTATCCAATGAAACTTTCTTAGAAGCGGCAGTCATACCTGTAGGGATTGCTGGGTTATTTGCTGACCAAGTCCATCCTGGAGTTCCTACTATTTTTTCTCTTTCCTCATAAGTTAACATCTCACGTGTATTCATCAAGTTCATTCTGTCAAAGTTTGGACGTTGAGTGATACCGTATTGTGTTTTGTAAGTCACTACATTCTTACCTGCTTTACCTCTCATAGAAGTAATTACAATTACACCCGTACCTCCTCTAGCACCATAGATTGCAGCTGCTGTCGCATCCTTCAATACAGTGATAGATTCAAAATCGTCAGGGTTAATTGTTTGCATGTCAAATGCAGGAATTGGCACACCATCTAATACATACAAAGGCTGAGCACCAGCACCTTGAATAGATTTGATACCACGGATAGTTACCTGTGCACTAGAACCTGGTTGACCAGATCCAGAGTTTACCAACATACCTGGAACACGACCTTGGAAAGCTTGGTCGAATGAACCTACTGGTACATCGTTTACAGTTTTACCACTAATCGTAGTTACGGCACCCGCGAATTTAGATTTGTTCTCACGCGTATACCCTGTAATTACAACTTCCTCTAATACTGCAGTTGATGCTACTAATTCAACATTAATAGTAGATGTAGTACCAATTGTTCTTGAAAGCTTTTCATAGCCTACAATACTAAAGTTTACAGACTTTTGATCTGTAACATTAATTTGGTAATTACCATTTGCATCAGATAAAGCATTCACTTTACCAGCATTCACTGTTACGCCTCCTAATCCTTGCTTAGTTTTTTGATCAACTATCTTTCCAGAGATTTTCTTAGATCCCTGAGCCAATACTTGAAGTGCAAAACAAAAAACAAGAGAAGACAATAAAACAACTTTTCTCATGTGATTGATTTTAATTTTGAAAACGAATATAAACGAAATATTAACAAATTGTTATAATATCTTCTCAAAAAATTAGGTAAAAATTCTATATATTATACTTTTTTTTACTATGTGTAATTTTATTGATTAATTAATATATGTTTTATTAAACACAATACTGTATTGATTTTGGAAAGTATTGTGTTCTTTACAAAAATGGTGTATTAACATAGTATTAATTTTTGCTTTTTGCGCCCTCAAAGAAGAAAATACTAATTGATTCGGTTTAGTTTTGCGGATGCATTTTAACAAGATTTTGGCAAATCCAATAATTGTTACTATGGTGTTATTATATTAAGTACGCATTTCGAAATCAAAACAAAACAAATGAAAAAAACAATCTTGTTTTTAGCAAGCTGTATGATGACTATCATCAGTTTCGCTCAAATTACCTCTTCATCTATTTCTGGTGTTGTTGTAAATGAGAAAAAAGAAGTAATGGTAGGTGCATCTGTTGTGGCAACACACGTTCCAACAGGTACAACTTACAAAACAGTAACTAACAAAACAGGTGCCTACGTGTTCCCAGCAGTAAGAGTTGGTGGACCATTTATAGTAGCTGTAAGTTATGTAGGTTATAAAAACAATCAAGTAGCTGATTTAAGCACCAATTTAGGTGTGGCAAGCAATATTGATTTTGTTTTAATAGCAACTGGTTCAAACTTAGCAGAGGTGGTTGTATCAAGCAACAAAAGTGGCTTGTTCTCTAAGGAAAGAACTGGTGCTTCTCAACAATTCACTAGAAGAGACTTGCAAAATATTCCTATCACAGGAGCAAGAACAATAGATGGTATTACAAAGTACAATGCCAACGGTAATGGAAGTTCATTTGGTGCACAGGATTCACGTTTGAACAATTTTACAATTGATGGTTCTCAGTTCAATAATAGTTTCGGTTTAGGTTCTTCTGCACAAGCAGGTGGTAGAACAGGTGCATCTGCTATTTCTTTAGATGCATTAGAGCAATTACAAGTGAACATCGCGCCTTACGATATTCGTCAGAGCGGTTTTACTGGTGCAGGTATCAATGCGGTTACTAGATCTGGTACAAATGATATTGAAGGTTCTTACTATCAAACACAAAGAGACAATAGTTCTAGATATGTAGGAAATAAAGCTGCTGGTATTCCAGTAGTCGCTTCTAAGTTTGATGAGAAAGTAAGTGGTTTCCGTCTTGGAGCACCAATTATCAAAAATAAATTATTCATTTTTGGTAACTATGAAACATTAGAGCGTACAGAACCGGGTACCACTTGGTTTTCTACAGGTTCTCCAAAAGCTACAGGTACCCAAATAAGTAGACCAACTTATACCGATATGGAAACCTTATCTAACTTCATGAAAGATAAGTTTGGTTACAACACAGGTGCTTGGGAAGATTATTCTAACTCAAATAAGAGTAAGAAATTTTTAGTAAGATTGGATTGGAACATTAATGAAAAGCATAAATTAACTGCACGTTATGTGCAACATGATTCTGAAGCAGAAATTAATATTTCTAATTCTAACTCAGCAGGTAATGGTAATAGAACAACTCAGCAATTGTCTATGGCATATGCAAATAGCGGTTATATCATTATGGATAACACACGTTCTTATGTATTAGAGTTAAACAGTAAGTTATCAAACACTTTACACAATTCATTGATTGTAGGTTATGATAAGCAAATTGAAGACAGAAAATATAGAAGTGCTTTGTTCCCAACAATTGATATCTTAAATGGTACATCTACATACATTTCTGTAGGTTTTGATCCATTTACTCCAGGTAATAAATTAGATTACAATACTTTTCATATTACAGATAACCTTACAAAATATGCTGGTAAGCATACTTTAACGGGTGGTGTTAATTTTGAAAAATACCAATCTAACAACTTATTCTACCCAGCTTCTAACGGGGTGTACATTTTTAGTTCATTAACAAGCTTCTACGCTGCAGCAAACGAAAGTTTAGCAAATGGCGGAAAGCCATCTGTAACAAACTTGCCTACTCGTTTTCAATATAGATATTCTGCATTACCAGGCGCTGTTGACCCAATGCAAGTATTAAAAACTACACGCTTAGATATCTATGGTCAAGATGAGTATCAAGCTTCAAAAAACATCAAATTTACTTTTGGCTTAAGAGCTGCAGTTATTGATATTGCAAAAACTTCATTAGAAAATCCAGCTGTTACAGCAATGACTTTTGCTAAAGGAGAAAAATTGAATACTGCAGTAATGCCTAAACAACAAATTTTGTGGGAGCCAAGATTTGGTTTCAACATAGATGTATTTGGTAATAAGCAAACACAATTAAGAGGTGGAACTGGTGTATTCACTGGTCGTCCTCCATATGTGTTTATCTCAAACCAAGTGGGTAACAATGGCGTGTTAACAGGTTATATTGACAGTGATAATAAAGGTGCTACTAAGTATGGTTTCACAGCAAATCCTGGTCAATACTATATTCCTTCAACACCAACTTTACCTTCAACATTTGACTTAGCATTTACAGATGCTAAATATAAGTTTCCTCAAGTTTGGAAAACAAATATTGCTTTAGATCAAAAATTACCTTTAGGTTTAATTGGTACAATCGAAGGTATTTTTAACAATAATTTGAATGCTGTACATTATTACAATGCGAATTTAGATTTACCTACTGGTAATTTTGCAGGCGTGGATACAAGAAATCAATTTGCTAGAACAGATGCTGGTGTAAGAGTCAATGATAACGTATCTAACGGTATCGTTTTAACAAATAAAGATGGATCTTACTTTAAGTCTTTGACTTTGAAATTAGAATTACCTTATAACAAAGGGTTATTTGGATCATTTGCTTGGACAACTTCTAATGCAAAAGATTATATGAGTGCAGGTTCAATCGCATCAGGAAGCTGGACAGGTGCAAGATCAATCAATGGAAATA
>Ga0214921_10002089_pt1 | contig 33011 bp, 31 predicted proteins | sample LL1505_MetaG_FD_177992 | JGI IMG/M metagenome (GOLD analysis project Ga0214921, IMG submission 177992) | Freshwater microbial communities from Lake Lanier, Atlanta, Georgia, United States - LL-1505 | ecosystem: Environmental > Aquatic > Freshwater > Lake | place: USA: Georgia | collected... | reverse complement strand
AGGATCCTTCGCCTTCGGCTCAGGATGACGGGGAGCCTTCGGCTCAGGATGACGGGGAGCCTTCAGGGCGTCTTCATTCCCGGCAAGTGATCGTAACGTCGAACCGGCAGGACGCGCCTTCTTTGAGGCGCAATGTACCCTGGTCGCGATGCGGCGCGTCGGGCAGGCCGTACCATGGCTCGAGACAGAAAAAGTGCTGGGCCGGTTTCGCCCAACACACAAGGTTGCGCCACGGGGAATCTTTCGTCCACGAGATCTCGATGCCGCCGATCCGCGCCACGCGTCCCGAAAGACCCGAGAAGATCAAATTGTGCGTGGCCTCGTCATGAACGGGGACCTTGACGTGGCTGCCCTGGAGGTTGCCGTCAAGCGTGTCAGCCGCCAGTTTTTTTGGACCCGCGTTGCCCTCAGGCGTGACAGCAATCGTTTCCAGCGCAGGAATTTCAAGGTGATCGTACGCGAAAGAGAAATATCCGTCTTGCTTGCCCACGGGATGGCGCGCCGCGAAGTATGGGTGAAATCCAGGCGCAACGGGCATCGAAACGCCATCAGCGGCTGGCAAGATCTCGTCGCATCTGATGTTCAGGGTCGTGGTCAGGGCGTTGGCGCCCAGCTCATATTCCAGTTTCAGCGTGAAGCGCCACGGGAACACGGCCCGTGTCGCGTCGTCATCGCACAGTGACAAAATCACGCCGCTCGCGGATTTTGATTCGACACGCCATGCCTTTCCAAAGGTGAATCCATGCAGTGCCATCGCCTTCGGATCGCTGCCCGTCGGCAGGTAACTTCCGGGCTTCCCCTGGTGCCAGACTCGCCCCGCGAATGGAAAACACAGTGGCATCCCGCCAGCCGGCCACGCCCCTGCCGTCACAGGTTCCGTGACCGGGAACAGTACCGGTTTTCCCCGGACGGTGAACGATCCAACGGTGCCGCCCGCGCCTTGCAGTATCGACGCCCTCAGGTCACCGTTCGCCAGATGGACGATGTCATTGCCGGCACTCACGACGCGTGGCTCACGTTTTCCCTGGCCGACCTCCGCGCGCGTGCCGTCGCGCGCAACCACTCGATCACGCCCGGCAAGACCGAGATGATGATGATCGCGACGATGATGATGTGGAAATTGCGCTGCACAGCAGGAAGGTTCCCCAGGAAATATCCGGCAGGCAGGAATGTACCAACCCACAGCACCGCGCCGGTGATGTTGAACATCGCGAACCTGCGGTATTCCATGCTGCCGATCCCGGCGACAAACGGGGCGAAGGTTCGGATGATCGGCATGAAGCGCGCGATGATGATGGTTTTCCCGCCATGGCGCTCATAGAAATCCTGCGTCTTGCGCAAGTGGTCCCTGCGAAGGAGCCACGAGTCTTCGCTCGAGAAAACCTTGGGGCCCAGATACTTCCCGATATGGTAATTGGTAGCGTCGCCCAGGATCCCGGCGATGGTCAGCAGGAAAAAAAGCGGGACAATCTGCAACGGCGAGGTTGGCAAAGCTGCCAGCGCGCCCACCGCGAAGAGCAACGAGTCACCCGGCAGGAAAGGTGTGACGACGAGCCCTGTTTCACAGAAAACGATGACAAACAGCAGCGCATAGAGCCACGGCCCCATGATGACGACAAGTTCGTTCAAGTGAACATCAAGATGAAGGAACCAGTCGACGACTTGCATGAGGAATTCCATGACGCCCCCGCGCGAATTTTGTTAGAAAGTGATCCGGCCACCTAATTTAGTCGCCAACTTGCGGGAGTATCAAGCGTGAAACACGGACCGCGTTCCGTCCTCACGACGACAGTCATCATCGGCGCCCTCGGGTACTTTGTCGACATCTACGACCTCGTCCTGTTCAGCATCGTCCGCGTTCCCAGCCTGAAATCCCTCGGGATCGCGCCAGAACAGCTGGAACCAGTAGGCATCCGCCTGCTCAACATGCAGATGACCGGGATGCTCCTTGGCGGAATCCTGTGGGGCGTTCTCGGCGACAAGAAAGGCCGGGTATCAGTCCTTTTCGGGTCGATACTCATGTACTCTCTCGCCAACATCGCCAACGGCGTCATCGGCTGGATGCAACTCAGCGACCCCGTCGGAGCATACGCCTGGTTGCGATTCATTGCCGGTATCGGCCTGGCCGGCGAACTGGGCGCGGCCATCACGCTGGTGGCTGAAACCCTGCCGAAAGACCGTCGCGGGATCGGGACCTCCCTGGTCGCGGGCATCGGCGTTTCCGGCGCCATCACGGCGGGCCTCATCGGTGAATTTTTCTCGTGGCAACTGGCCTACATTGTCGGCGGCACGCTGGGACTGATGCTTCTTGTCGCACGCCTGCGGATGTTTGATTCCGGGATGTTCGAGAGTATCAAGGGCAAGGCTGGGGTGTCCCGCGGCAACCTGGTCATCCTTGTGTCAAATCCCCGGCGCCTCGCGCGATACGCCAACTGCGTCCTGATCGGACTGCCGATCTGGTTTGTGATTGGCATCCTGGTGACGTTCTCGCGCGAGATTTGCGCCGATCTTGGCGCTACGGACACCGTGTCGCCGGCGTTCGCCATCATGTTCGCCTATGGTGGCCTGGTGATCGGTGACATCTCAAGCGGCCTCGTCAGCCAGTGGTTGCGCAGCCGCAAACGCGCGGTCGCCGCGTTTCTTGCGGCGACGGTCGCGACCGTCCTCGTTTACCTGACGTCGCGCAATCAAAGCCCCGCATACTACTACTCCGTTTGCCTCCTGATGGGCACGGCGGTCGGTTACTGGGCGATGTTTGTCACGATCGCCGCCGAGCAATTCGGGACAAACCTGCGCGCCACCGTCGCGACCACGGTGCCGAATTTTGTGCGCGGGGCAGTGGTCCTGATCACATTGAGCTTCAAATGGCTGTCCGCGGAACATGGGCGGATCTTGTCAGCCGGGCTCGTCGGCGCGGTGTGCTGCGTCCTCGCGGGAATCGCGCTGTGGCGCCTCGAGGAGTCTTTTCACCGGGACCTGGATTTCCTCGAGGAATAGCCGGGGGCGGGACTTCCCGAAGTCGTCATTTGCCTCCTGCCGGATACGTCGTCGGGAATACAGTCTCATCGTAGACGAACGTCTGGCCGATTTTCATTTCGCCCTGGCCTTTGCGGATGAAAACGATGGCTCCCTCGTTTACCGGGAAACCGCGTGGTGAGACGATTTTTTTTTCGGGACCAAAGAATCCGACGACGTGGCCTTTGACGCGGGCGCCATAGTTGGGCGTGCCTTCGTTGATGACAAGCCGATCGTCCATTTCGAGGCCATAGGCGCGGCCCTTGTCCAGATAAACCCAGGCGCGGTTGATTTTCGCGACCTGCGGCGCTTCGGCAAGACTGAGCGCGGTGCGTTCCTGCCTCAGGAAATCCATCATCGCGTTGTTGGAAGGGGTCAGGGTGATCTGCCCGTCGGCGCCAACTTGCCCCGGCCAGCCAGTTTCAGGGATGTTTGGCAGGGGTTGGCCCAGGACGGATTCCGCGACCTGGATTTCGACTTTGAGCGGCATAGGATTCAAGCGCGTCAGGCGGCTTTTTGGTGTGCGCGGAAGGCTCCATCGGAAGACCAGGGTGCGGGTTGGGCGGCGCAGGTTGGCGGGCAGACCAAGGGTGTTCCGGATCTTGCCCAGGGTTTCGTTGCCCCACGGGCGGACCACCGTGAATTGCTGGTCGATGAGCGTTTGTGCCATGAGCGTCAAGGCGCACATGGCCGAGCCCTCGTCCCGGCGCGTATGTTCCTTGGCCAGGGCCATGCCGACATGAAGGGCACTGTTGTCGAGAGGTTTCCCGTCACCGGGAATGGTGATGCGGTTGGCGAGGGCAGTCACCGCGTCATCCAGGTTCGACTCGCGGGCGGGGTCACGGGCTTCCCACTCGAACGAGCGCGCGTCAAAAGATGTGTGGACGGATCCGCGGAAGGTGCCGAGCACGGCGTCGGCCGCGCCCAGATGGACAAGGTAGCGGTCGGCGAGGCGGCAAAGGACTGGTTCGTAAACGATCGACGCGCCGATGGCCGCTGGTTTGGAGTTGGCGGACACAGCGACTTCCGACGCGAATTTTTTCAAGAGTGGTGGCGTTTTGTGGGGCGAATTGTCCGCAAACGTCGCGAGATTTTTGCTGGCCAGGTTTTCCTGTGTCCATTTTTTAATCAGAACAGTTCGCGAGCTTGCCAGTCTTTTGCGAAGTTGGCGCGCCAGGTCGGGATCGACGCCAAAGAGGCGCCAGTCGGAGACCATGACTTCGGGTATCTGGATGTCGGCGGATGGGGCGGCGGCAGGCGTGGGGGCCGGGGCCGTTTGAGCGTTGCATGGCAGCGGCCTTGAGATCACCGCAAATAGCAAGGAGAAAGCGCCAAGCCCAAGTTTCTTGAACAGAATTTGTTTCATTGACAAGGGTTTCCCTGTGGGTCATCCATCAAAAAGGACTTCGCGTCTTCGAAAACTGGATGTGCTTCAAAAAGAGCCCTTGGTCTTACTGTATCACTTCTTCGATCGAGAAGGGGCGACTGGCGGACATCAGATGCCGCTCGAAGCCATCCGGCCGGAAACGCTAACATCACGTCAGCTAAACGCGATATCAGGAGGATACGAATGCAAAATACAACCGGTGAATTCAACAAAGGCAAGGCGATCGACCAGGCGGTCAGCGCGATCGAGAAGCAGTTCGGCAAGGGCGCCATCATGCGTCTTGGCAAGGACGGCAAGGACGCCGACAGCGTCGAGGTCATTTCCACTGGCGCGCTGTCTCTCGATATCGCCCTGGGTGTTGGCGGGATTCCACGCGGCCGCATCATCGAGATCTACGGACCGGAATCCAGCGGTAAGACGACACTGACGCTGCATGTGGTCGCCGAGGCGCAGCGCAAGGGCGGCGTGGCCGCGTTCGTTGACGCGGAACATGCCCTGGATACGTCGTATGCCAAGCGCATTGGCGTGAACCTTGAGGAACTTCTGGTTTCCCAGCCCGACACTGGCGAGCAGGCTCTTGAAATCGTCGACATGCTGGTGCGCAGTGGCGCGGTCGATGTCGTCGTCGTTGACTCGGTGGCGGCGTTGACGCCCAAGGCCGAGATCGAAGGCGAGATGGGCGACGCCCACGTCGGCCTGCAGGCCCGTTTGATGTCGCAGGCATTGCGTAAATTGACCGCGACGGTCTCCCGTTCCAACTGCACCGTGATCTTCATCAACCAGATCCGCATGAAGATCGGTGTCATGTTCGGCAACCCGGAAACGACGACGGGCGGTAACGCGCTCAAGTTCTACTCCAGCGTTCGCCTGGACATCCGTCGCATTGCCTCGATCAAGGCATCCGAGGAAGAGGTCATCGGGAACCGGACTCGTGTTAAAGTAGTCAAGAACAAGGTTGCGGCTCCGTTCCGCCAGGCCGAGTTCGATGTGATGTTCGGCAAGGGTATTTCCCGCACGGGTGACGTTCTGGACCTCGCGGTGAACAAGGAAATCGTCTCCAAGAGCGGTACCTGGTTCTCCTACAAGGACGAGCGTCTGGGCCAAGGCCGGGAGAATGCCAAGGACTACCTGGCAGAGCGTCCTGAGTTGCTGAACAAGATCGAGCAGGAAGTCCTGACGGCGCATGGCATCAAGCGCAACGGTGTTGAGGCCGAAGCCAAGGTGGAAGCTGCCACTGCCAGCAAGGCGACCGCGGCTGCTGCCAAGGAAGCGGCTGGCGCCAAGCGCAATGGTGTTGGCGGAGCCAGCTCCAAGAACTAGGGAGGATGTCAGATTGCTGTACGCGCTCGGGCACTGGTTGCATGGTGTATACGGACCGTTCCGCCTTCTGACTTCCCATTCATTCCTGGGCGGCGTCGGTATCGTGTTGTGCGCAGCCCTGACCTGGATTCTGCTACCGAAATTGTCTTTTCAAATCCTGCCGCGTGACCGCGGCAGGGCCTTCGCGCATGACGCAAAGGCCTCCGAGGGGAAGCCCACGGGAGCCGGCGTCATTTTTGTCGCCATCTTCCTGATGGTGCAGTTGCTGGTTCTCCCGCCGTCTATGGAAGCATACGGAATCCTGGCATTGACTGCCGGGGCTTGCTGGTTCGGTTTCGCGGACGATCGCTCGAAACTGGCATGGGGTGAATACAAAAAGGGCCTGATCGACCTGATCATCTCGGCCGCCGCGGCCGCGATCCTTTGTCACTTGAAGCCCGTCATCATCTGGTTGCCTTTCACGAAGATGACCATGACCCTGCCGACGCTTGTTTTTATCCCGCTGGCCTCGGTGTTGCTGTGGACAACGATCAACGCGACCAATTGCACGGACGGTGTTGACGGATTGTCGGGGACGCTTGTCAGCCTGGCGTTCATCGCCATCGGTGGCCTGATGTATTTCGTTCTCGGTCACGAGAAGATTTCCGGGTATCTGCTGCTGCCCCACATTCCCGACGGGGCGTCGTGGGCCATCATGGCCTTCTCCATGGTCGGATGCCTCGCGGGCTATCTTTGGTACAACGCCCATCCCAGCCAGCTATTGATGGGTGACGCCGGTTCCCGGGCGCTCGGTTTCCTGCTCGGTGTCCTGGTGATCGCCAGTGGCAATCCCTTCGTTGTCTTCGTCGTGTCCTCCGTTTTGCTGGTCAACGGCGGGACAGGCCTCGTCAAGGTGGCGCTGCTTCGATTCACCAAGATCGCCATTTTCAAGAACATCCGGTTTCCGCTTCATGACCATTTCCGTCACAAACGCGGCTGGTCCAATCCACAAGTTCTCGTGCGGTTCACCCTGATCCAGGCGATGCTCTCGATCATCTTGATCGTCCTCCTCGTCAAAGTGCGTTGATCCCGGTTGACCTTGATTGATCTTGATTGATCTCGTTCGATAAGGGCCACGCTGATGAAGACAACCCTGCGAATCATCTGGGCGGCAACGTTGCTGATTGCTTCGACCGCTACCTTTGCGGCGGCCGATGAGTTTGCCGTGGACCGTTTGCCCGCGGGCAGCGACGTCACGATTCCGGCACGCGCGGTGGCGATCATCTCCCTGTCGCGAAATGTGCTGCTCACCGCGACGGATTCTCCGCAGACGTTGAGCATGGTGCCGGTCAACCGCGGCGGTGGATCGCCGCAGGACCTTGATGTCGCCCTCGTGGAGCATAAAAGGAAGAAGTTATCGAAGACGGTGAAGGTCTCGGTCGGGACGCCGTTTCTTTATAGTTTCCGCCGGCTCGGATCAATTTCCGTGATGCCTCAGATCGCCGCTGACAAGAAAACTCCTCCGCAGGGCGAGGTCAAGTTACGCGTCGAGAGTGACAAGCCGCTGAAGATCACCGCCCAGTAGAGCCTCGTCGCGGCCCGGTCCAGTGCCCGCGGCGACCACTTTGATGCCCGAAAATTGCTCGATGGCCTTGATGTATTCGCGGGCAGCCTCCGGCAGCGATTCGATGCCGCCTTGCTTTGGCAGCTCGCCGTGCCAGCCCTTGAAGGTCTTGTAAACCGGCTTGCACGCGGCGAGGACTTCCGGGTCCCATGGGAACTGATCGATGCGCCCGAGTTCCGGATGGTCGTATGCCACCGCGATTTTCAGTTCGTCCATTCCTGAGAGGATGTCGAACTTGTTCAAGATGACCCCGTCGAATCCGTTGACATCCTGCGCGTATCGCATCGCCACCGCGTCAAACCATCCGCAGCGCCGTGGCCTGCCTGTCGTCGCGCCAAATTCCTGGCCGCGTTCGCGGATCGCGTCCCCGGTCTGGTCGGTCAGTTCGGTGGGGAAGGGGCCCGCCCCGACCCGTGTCAGGTAGGCTTTCGCGATACCGTAGATGCCGCTGACCGCCCGTGGCGGAATGCCGAGACTCGCGCACGCACCCGCGGCGATGGTCGAGCTCGAGGTAACAAACGGAAAGGTCCCGTGATCGAGATCAAGCAGGGTCCCCTGGGCGCCTTCCATCAAGATTTTTTTCCCGCTGGCCGCGGCCGTGCGCACCCGGGCCTCGGCGTCGCACACAAACGGCGCCAGTTGTTGCGCCGCCGCGGCGAAAGCCGCCCAGTCACTTGCATTGGTCTCAAGATTGCGCGCGAATTCCTCACTGGCTGACGCCATGGTAGCGATCCAGTTTTTGCGTGCCTGGGGGTTGACGTAATCGCCGAGGCGCAGACCTGACCTGGCGGTCTTGTCCGAGTATGTCGGACCGATTCCGCGCCTTGTTGTGCCAATGGCCGATCCAGACGAAGCCTCACGCTGCGCCTCGCGGCGCCCGTCGGTGGCGACATGCCATGGCGTGATCACGTGGGCCCGCGCTGAAAGCCAAAGGTTGTCCGGAGTGACTTTCGCGTATGGCGCCACTTTGGCGGTCTCGCGAACCAGTTCCCCGGGGTTGATGACCACGCCGGCCGCGAGGACGCAGGTTTGCCCGGCGTGGAAGATACCGCTCGGGATCTGATGGAGGACGACCTTCTGCCCCTTGATGTAAAGGGTGTGTCCGGCGTTGTTGCCGCCTTGATAGCGCGCGACGATGTCGGCGCCGCCCGCGATCCAGTCGATCCACTTGCCCTTGCCCTCATCGCCCCACTGGGCTCCGACGACGATGGTGATGCCGCCTTGGGCGTGATGCGCGGTGGACTGGTTCCGGGAAGTCATGAGAGGGCTCCTGTCAGGGGACTTTCCCTCTATGGCCGCAGTCCGGTGCCTTGTCATCCACTTTTTGCCGGTTGACCGCGGCGGTGGTCGGCGTAGAGTTGAATTCGTCGAAATTCCGGGGGTTTGCGCATGACTCATGCATCTTGGAACGCGATCTCACCACTGGATGGCAGGTACGCCGGCAAGCTCACGGTCCTTGCCCCCTTGGTTTCCGAATCAGGTCTGATCCAGGCGCGCCTGCGAGTCGAAGCCGCGTGGCTGCTGCATCTTCTCAAGACTCCCGGGCTTGTCGCGAGGCCGGTTGACTCCGGCGCGGCATGGCACAGGTATCTTGGCAACCTGGCGTCCGGCGCCGGCACGACCCACGGTCAGGGCGCGCCTGCCACGGCTGGCGCGGTTGCCCGGATCAAGGAACTGGAATCGGTCACGAACCACGACGTCAAGGCAGCAGAGCTTTACCTGCAGGAGGAGATGGCCCGGCTCGAGGCGCCGCGTGAAGTGATTGCCCTCGTCCATTTCGGCTGTACCTCGGAGGACATCAACAATGTCTCGTACGCCCTGATGATGGCCCGTGTGCGCGATGAGGTCCTGCTGCCCGCGTTGACGAGTCTCGTTGACCGCCTTGCGCGCATGAGCCGTGATCACGCCCACGTGGCGATGCTTGCGCGAACCCACGGGCAACCCGCGACACCCACGACCTTTGGCAAGGAAATGGCCGTGTTTGGCGCCCGCCTCGCAGGCATCCTCGATGACATCGAAAACATTTCCATCATGGCCAAGTTCAACGGAGCGACCGGCGGATACAGCGCCCACGCGTTTGCGATGCCGGATGTGGACTGGGCCCGCGTCGGCGCTGAATTCATCGCGTCTTTCGATGGGCTGCAGCCAAACCCGTTGACAACCCAGATTGAGCCACACGACTGGATCGCACGAGTGTCCGCGACGTCCGCGCATTTATGCGGAGTCGCGACAGGCCTCGCGCGCGACTTCTGGCAATACATCGCTGACAGTTGGTGCGTATTGAAGCGTATCGAGACGGAAACCGGTTCCAGCACCATGCCACACAAGATCAATCCCATTGATTTTGAGAACGCCGAGGGCAATTTCGGAGTCGCCCAGTCGATGTTCGAGCATTTCGCGCGCAAGTTGACCGTGTCGAGGCTGCAGCGGGACCTGACGGACTCGACGACGATGCGCAACCTTGGCGTCGCGTTCGGGCATCTGGTGCTTGGATTGAAATCCATCCAGGCGGGACTGGACCGTTTGCAATTGAACGAGGGCGCGATGGCTCACGCGCTGGACCAACACTGGGAAGTCCTCGGAGAGGCCGTGCAATCCCTGCTTCGGGTCCGTGGTGTGGAAGGCGCTTACGCGCGCATGAAGTCGGCGACACGCGGGCTGAGGATGACTCGCGAGGATTACTTGCGCCTCGTGGATCAACTCATGGCCATGCGGGATGTCACGCCGGTGCTCTCCGCGAGCGATGTCAAGCGCCTCAGGGAGTTGACGCCGGCGACATACACCGGCCTCTCCGCGCAACTTGCCGGCATATTCTGGGCAGCATGGTCGCGACGCAAACCCGGAGGGAACGCATGAGCCGTTCGTCAAGGCAGTTCTCAAAGGAAGTGACGGTCAGTGACATCGCTTCGTGGACAGGCGCCGAGGTGGTGATACCGCAGGGTTGCGTTCACACGGCAACTTCATTGGTCTCCGGCGTGGCGCCAGTGCAGGGTTCTGGCGCTGGCGACTTGACGTTTGTCACGTCCGGGTCCTACGAGAAATACCTGCCTGATTCGGGCGCGACCGCGATCATCGTCGGTCCCGCGCACGCGAGGACACCGGCAAAGGGCGTGCTGCTGGTGCACAAAAATCCTTACTGGGCATACGCCGTCGCGGCCTCAAGACTTGTGGAGACTCCGAAACCAGTCGAGATGATCAGTTCCCGCGCGTTTGTCGATCCCACGGCGACCATCGGAAAAGGCGTCAGGATTTACCCGGGGGCTTATATCGGGCCCGGAGCAGAGATTGGTGACGGGACAGAGATCCGCGCCAATGTCGTGATCGAATATGGCTGCAAGATTGGACGGAACTGCCTGATCCACGCCGGATCCGTGATCGGGGCGGATGGTTTCGGTTTCGCGCCCGGCCCGGGTGGCATCGCGAAAGTTCCGCAGGTTGGCAACGTCATCATCGAGGACGACGTCGAAATTGGCGCGTGCTCGACCGTTGATCGCGCGGCGTTTGACGCGACGGTGATCAAAAGGGGCGCGAAACTCGACAGCCACGTCCACGTCGGCCACAACTGCGTCGTTGGCGAGTCAGCGATGATTTGCGGCATGTCCGCCATGGCGGGATCCAGCAGCCTGGGCAAGGGCGCGATCCTTGCCGGGCATTCGGGCGTACCCAATCAGGTCGAGGTCGGGCCCGGGGTAGTCGTGGCCGCCTTCTCGGTCATGACCAAGAGCCATTTGCCACCCGGACAGTATGCCGGTGTGCCGGCGGTGCCGATGGCAGACTGGCGCAAGCAGCAAGTCTTGCTGCGCAAGTTGCCTGAACTCGAAAAGCGCCTGAGGGAAGTCGAAAAAAAACAGGGCTCCTGAAACTCAAGATTCAGGGCCCTGTTTCGTGGGTCGGATGAGAAGCGTGACTCAGGCCTTTTTGGTCCAGCTGGCGCACCACCCTTTTGCCGAAACCTTGCCCGAGGTGATCATCAGGCACTTGCCCTTGTTGTCATCTTCCTTGGTGTAGAACTGGCAGTTCGAGCAAACTTGCTTGTCGCCATCGACACCCATCTTCGCCGGGCGGCCTTTTGCGGTTTTTGAGCTGTCTGCAACGTATTTGAGAGCTTTCGCAGTCGGGTCATTCTCGGAAACGAGGTCGCTACCGGCAGACTTCTTTTCTGCGCCTTTTGCTTCCGCGGCGACGGCGTTCTTGCCGGCGGCGAGCAGAGCCATGAAGCCCGGGATTGCGAGAAGAGCGCCCTTCAACATTTCACGACGGGTCATTCCACGATCCAATTTCATAATTTCCCCCTTCAGTAGAAACAATCGAGCGGACGATACAACCTTTGGTGACATTGTACTATAGCGGGACAACTTCGTTGATCCCTTGTGGCTCTTGAGATTCATTCTCAAGAACGCGCCGAACATTTGTCTCACATGATGTTGCTACGTTGATGGGAAAATTTTTCCCTGCGCGACTACCAACCAGGAAAAAAGTTCAGTAGACTACATGATTATCCAGATTCCAAGCAGTTGTGTTTGAAGCCGAAGCAGAGTTCCCGGACCCGTATGGAAAAGGATTTCCTTGCGCCCGGGTGACCGTCAACGAAGCACGTTGTGACAAGGAGTGTTTATGCAGCGCCGCGTCGGTTTATGGATCTCGAGCCTTCTGATTTTCGCCTCGCCAGCTTTTGCGAAAGACTACATCGTCAAGTACAAGAACGGCGGCGGCGAAAAATCCGTACGCTCGGCCTACCGCGTGCTCGATACGCACGACAATGCCCGCCTGCTGAAGATCTCCATCAACGAGAAGAGCAAGGAAGCCGAGGCAGCCCGCCTGGCGCGCCTGATGCGCGACCCCAATGTCGAGTACGTCGTAGAGAACTTCCGCCTCCACCGTTTCGAGGCTCCGGCCAGCGCGGAAGCCCTGCGCGAGCAGTGGGCACTGGCCAAGGTCAACGCCGAGCGCGCTTGGCAGCTCACGGGCAACAAGGGTTCCCGTAACATCAAGGTCGCTGTCATCGACACCGGCATCGACTACAATCATGAGTCGCTCAAGGCGAACATGATCAAGGGCTACAACTTCCGCGACAACAATGATGACCCGATGGACAAGACCAGCGACAAGAACCCTGGTCACGGCACGCACTGCGCCGGCATCATCGGCGCTACCGGCAAGGTTGATAACGGCACGTCCGGCATGGCCCAAGATGTCAGCCTGATGCCGGTTCGTTTCCTCGGTGAAGACGGCTCGGGCGACCTCATGGGCGGCATCAAGTCGATCGACTACGCCATCGAGCAGGGTGCCCAGGTCATCTCCGCGAGCTGGGGCGCGACGGTTCCGCGTTCGCAAGCCACCCCGCTTATCGAAGCAGTCGAGCGCGCTGACAAGGCCGGCGTGATTTTTGTTGCCGCCGCCGCCAACGACGGCCGCAACAACGACCAGACGGACGTCTTTCCGGCCAACGCTGGTTTCCCGAACACGATCACCGTGGCTGCTTCCGGCCCGCAGGACGAGAAGCCGCAGTGGTCAAATTTCGGCGCCAAGTCGGTTCACCTGGCATCGCCTGGTCTCAAGATCATGAGCACGCTGCCGCAGAAAAAGTACGGGGAGCTTTCCGGTACGTCCATGGCGACCCCGCTCGTATCAGGCCTCGTAGCCTTCTTGAAGGCCCAAGACGCGTCCCTTACCGGCGCTGAAGTTCGCGCACTGCTGCAGTCGACTGGCGCAAAGGTCTCCATCGAGACCGCGTGCAACTGCCGCATTGATGCTGGCGCGGCGACGGAAGCCCTCCTCAACAAGGCTGCCTTCCTGGTTCCGGCCGCAGCGACGATCGCCCCGGGCGAGAGCTTTGTCATGAAGATGAAGAACGCTGAAGGCGCGGTGAAGTTCACGTCATCCAACACGGGCGTCGCGACCGTTGACGCGGGCGGCGCAGTGACGGCCGTCGCGACTGGCGACGCGACCATCTCGGCGTCCGACGCCAAGGGCCAGACCGCGAACTCGCTGACGATCTCTGTCAAGGAATCGAACGGCGGCGGCGGCGGAGGTGGCGGCGGCGGTGGTGAGTGTCCGCTTCCGGATCCGCAGCTGTGCGAAATGATGTGCCTCTTCGATCCGACCCTGCCGTGGTGTCACTAAAGGGTTCCAGGACAACCAGGCAGAGATTCTTCGGCCCGCACAGGATGTGCGGGCCGAAGTTTTTTGGGCGAATTCAGAGGATTCCCGCCTTGATCAGCCCGCGGCCGTGGGCGCAAGGAAGGACTGTGGCCCCAGGCATCATAAGGGTGCCGGGCGACAATACCGCGTTGCATCCCGTCTGGGCGTTGTCGCCCATGACGGCACCGAATTTTCGCAGTCCCGACGCGACGGGGCGGCCGTCGGCCGGATGGCGAAATTTGACTTCGTCGCCCTTGAGTTTCAGGTTCGCCAGTTTGGTGCCGGCGCCGAGGTTGACGTTTCGACCGAGGAACGAATCACCGACGTACGCGAAGTGCGCCGCCTTGGCGTCATCCAGGAGGACGCTGCCTTTCACCTCACTGGTGTGTCCTACAACGGCGCGCGCGCCGACGTAGACGTTACCCCTGATGTAGGCGCCGTGGCGTACTTCCGCCTCAGGCCCGATGAAACACGGCCCCTGGATGAAGGCGGATGGTTCGACGACCGCCCCCTCGGCAATGAACACTTTGCCGTGAATCCACGCTCCCGCGTGGACTTTGCCCTTGATCACCGGTTCTCCCCCGACCCCTAAACCGGTAAGCAATTCGTCCAGCCATTTGGCCAGGTCCTTCCCCAGGTAGGATAAAGCGTCAGGAGCGATGAATTTTGCGGATTGGAAAACTCCGTCCAAATTCACAAATGTTTTCAGGGGAAGTCTGACATCAGTCACGGATTGGAACTCCCGGTTTAATCGCTCCAGGCAATTGTTGCCTAAAGGCCGGGTCGATTTTGCCGACCAGACGGGGGCAGGTCTACAGGAAACGCGAGTGTTTTTCAGGGAGCTTCCCGATGTTCGACGCCAACTCATTCAAGCGCGCCGTCAAGGAATGGATCAACCAGAACCCGGGAGGTTCCATCGAGGATTTGCGGGAGTTCTGTGAGGAACAGATTCCAACGGCCCAGTACGCTTCCTGGCAGTGGCTGATCGAGCAGACGACAAGCTGGTACGGCCATGTGCTGCGCCAGCGCGATTCGATGCGGTCATTCAGCGCGGATGATGAAGCTGACGCCGTCTGATGTTGCGTCGTTCCGGATTCCGGCCGGTCTCAGGCTCTTGCCTTGGGTGATTCGGTGAGTGTACGGACGCGCAGGAAGTCACTCTCATCTACCTGGTCCAGCGCCTCCATGTCCTCAAACCCGAGATCCTTCACCCAGTCTACATTCTGCATCTCAGGCAGAGGCGAGGCGACTTCGCGGCCATCTTCCGTCTCGTAATATTCGTAGGCTTCGAAGATGAATCCTTCGCGCGACATCCGGTAGTAGTGGTACCCGTCGCCATTGACGAGGCATCCGTCACGGGAGTCGCCGGTCCAGTATTCGCGCATGTAAACGAAATCAGGGGAAACTGGTGTCATGTCATCCAGCCTCGCGCGGGACGCAACTCCCGCGTTACAGGTGATCAGGTGAAAACATGTATCTGTATTCACCCATTATGACATGAAATCAGCCGTTCAGAGAGTGTCCGAACCGGCTCAGGCGAAGTTGCCACCAGCTGCCATCCCGGGGGCTGAAAATGCTCCAGATGACAAACATGGCCTTGCCCCGCACGTAATCCAGCGGAACATCGCCCCAAATGCGCGAGTCCGAGGAGCTGTCGCGGTTGTCTCCCACCACAAAAACGAACCCTTCCGGGACCCGGTGCGCCGTTTCGCCGGCCGGGTAGTTGCTCGCCGGGCGGTAGGCCGTTGGCTTGTTGTGCATCACCCAGTGGTCGGTTCCCTCCAGGTTCTCACGGAACAGGAGTTTGATGTCCTTGTCGTCCTCGATGTCGTTCAGGATGGAGCGATCCGAGTTGAGATCGGTCAGTTGTTGGGCCTTGCCATTGACGTAGAGGACATTGTCGACAACCGCCACATCATCGCCGCCGACTGCGACAACACGCTTCACGTAATCGATATCCGGGTCATTGGGGAACTTGAAGACGATGATGTCACCGCGCTTGGGCGTGCCCCAGCTGCCGACGACCCAATCGGTGAACGGAAACTTGAAGTTGTAAGCCAGTTTCCAGGCCAGAAGGCGGTCGCCGACCTTGATGGTCGGCTCCATGGAAGCCGTCGGTACGTGATACGGGCTGGCGATCGACCAGCGGATCGCGAACACGGCCAGAAAGATCAAGGCAAGAGACCGCAAGCTCTCGAAAGACCACGCATTGTTGCGGTCTTTCGTGGTTACTGCAGGGGTTTCATTTGTATTCATACTGACAGTCGTCTCATTGTTGGCTTCTGACATGTCGCTCCCCGGTTTTTGCCATGTGACAAGGCGGACAAGGCCGGAATGTAGCCTATTTACCCCTTCCGGTCCAGAAGGGCCCCGCCTAAAGCCCTTGTCTTCCGGGACCGATGAGCCCTCCATGAAAGAAAATCCGCGAAAAAAGGTGTTTCTGCTGACGTCCACCCTGTGGCTTCTCATGGCCTTTCCCGGGCCGGTGTATTCCTACACGGCCAGCAAAGTGGCGTTCGAGGCGAGGCCTACCGGGATCTTCCGTGTTTACGTGACGTACACGGTTCCTGCGCTCAAGGAAGTTCGCGAGTCATTTGTCGAGTTCACCAGCCGCAAGGAAGCCGAGGCGTTCTATTACGACCTGCTGAACGGCGCCGATTTTTACCACACGAGTCCCAAACGACGGGAATTCAAGCAGTCCGCGCGCCAGCCGCGCCCCTGGTAAATCGGAACGGAATTTCGTGCGCCGCTGAGTCCGTTTTGAAGCGGGCTGTTCGGGGTTGATGCAAGCGCCTGATATTGCGTTCATTTGAGCGCTGAGTTGCGAAAAACCTAAAGATGCCGCCGGAACGCCGATAACTCTGACGCGTCTGCCGCTGTTGCGGACGGACGTCTTAGAGGAGACGGCTTATGTTAGCGCGCAGATTTGGGCGATTATCCAGATTCGGTGCATGGATCGTGATGGCTTCCCTGGTTTCTTGCGGGGAGCAATCGGGATTCGTCAATAAACAGATGACGCTGGCAGAGGCTGGCCTGCAGGACCCGAACACGGTCGCGCAGGACGACGCCACAGCCGCTGGTACGCCAACCAGCAACGTCGCCGACGTGGACCCCTTTGCTCCCGGTGATCCCCAGACTCAGCCTGTCCAGCCTCAAGAACCCGCGAATCCCGATCTTCCGAACGTCCCGGTGACGCCCGATCCGGGCCCGGTTACACCGCCCGTTGCACCGCCAGCAGCATCGCCACTGCTGGTTCAGGTGGACACGGCTCCCGTCGCGATCACGGCGGACCAGACCCGCACGGTGACGGTTCAAGTCGACGAAGGTTCGGGCGCCCGCCCGCCCGGCTCCGATGAGATTACCGTTGTCAGCGCCAACCCGGCGATCGCCACGGTGCGGCCTGGCAGCCAGCCAGGTCAGTTTGTCATCGTTCCGGTGGCGCCCGGCCAGACACAAGTGACCGTCACGACCAAGGACGACGCGAAGGTGATCCCGGTCCAGGTCGTCCCTGGCGTGCCAGTCATCCGTCTCGGGGTAAATTTCGAGGACATCCCGACCGGCGGAGACCTGGACTACAACGATGCCGTGTTCTGCTTCTCTGGAAAGTTCGCCCACGACAACCATTCGGTCGTTTCGCTGGCGCCGCAATACGTGTCGATTGCCGTGACCAACCGCAGCGGTTGTGACCATTTGATCTACATCGCGGTTGTGGATCCCGACGGCACGAGGCGTGAAGTCCCGATCTTCCGTTCGCGCTCGCAGCCGACTTTCAACGCGTTTTTCAAGACCGGTTCAAAGCTCGACGTCAGGATGCATGTTGCCGATAACTGCCTCGCCAACACGACATGGGTCAATCTCGGCTCGGTCGTGACCTCGGGTCCGAACACCGGACGTCCTCTGGTCGAAGTTCTCAACAACGTCTGCCGGACGACCGGCAACTGACCTCGAAGCCTCAATCCCGCCAGTTCGCAACGGTGTCCAGCGCGTCGCTGGACACTGTTGCACCGATCCTGCTGATCACGTCGCTCGCCAAAGTGGCCGCCATCTTGCCGCAGGTCTCAAGGTCCCGGTCCGAAAGGAATCCGTACAGGAATCCTGCGGCGAACATGTCGCCCGCGGCCGTGGTGTCGATCACGGTCGTCTTGACCGGCGCGATCTTGTGTTTCGTTTGGCCATTCTGGACGAGGGCGCCCTCGGCGCCTAGTTTCACCACGGCGATCGCACCAGTCGAGGCGATGGCGTCGGCGGCCTTCTCGGGGGTATCCTCAAACAGCATCTTGGCCTCTTCGCGGTTGGTGAACACAATGTCCGCGTACTCGCGGATCATCGTGACAAATTCATCCCGGTGGCGCTGGACAACAAACGGATCGGCGACGTCAAACGAGATCAACGTCCCGTGACCGGCCGCGTGCTTGATCGCCTGGGTGATGGCGTCCTTCTGGCCATCGGTGTCCCACTGGTATCCAGAGAAGTGGAACACGCGCGCGTCCTTGATCTTGTCGTGCGGCACGGCCGCCTTGTCGTAGAGGCGGCTTGAACCGAGATGGGTGTTCATCGTGCGCTCTCCGTCCGGCGTGATCAGGATCACGCAGGATCCAGTCGCGTCATCCGCGCCGAAGGTCAGGTGTCCGTCGATACCGAGTTGGTGCAGGCGGTCGTGGATTCGCTCGCCGAATTCGTCCTTGCTCACCATGCCGGCAAACACGGCCTTTTTGCCGAGCGCGGCCAAGGTTCTGATCGCGTTGAGGGAGGACCCCCCAAGCTCGATCGTTCGCGGGGCGGAACCGAAGTGATTCAGGACAACCCGTTGGCGGTCGTGGTCGACCAGGTGCATCACACCTTTGGTCAGGTTCAGTTTTGCGAGGTCTTCGTCACGGGCTTGGATGAGGATGTCGACAAGGGCATTGCAGACACTGACAACGTCGATCTTTTTCAACGTGGGACTCCTGAATTTTTGATTCAGGCAACGTTGTAACCGGTTTGGCCGCGGGGCTCAATGGAATGATCGGAAGTCTCGTCATTCTCGCTTTTGGCCCGGCCGTTTTCTTCGACCACCAGCACTAGCGGGATGTGTCCAGTCCCGATAACAAGACCCGCCGCGACTTGCGCGCTTGAGACCTTACGGACCCACGCCATGCATGTGTCGTTCGTCGTGGCCGCGACCTGGTCCAACCATCCGGCGAGTTGGCCTGCCGTGGACTTCAATGCCGGCGCGGCCTCGAAAACGACTTCGACCAGCAGCGCGACCCCGTCCGTGGCGACGCGGATGGACCTGGCGTTGCCGCCATGCGCGACGCAGGCCATCGCGGCCTTGGCCCGTTCCATGTGAGCGGGTTGAGCGCTCAAGTGGCGCAGCGAACGCGACAAGTGTGTCAGCATGCGGACAGGATCCCCGTTGCCATCGAACGGATCCGTGAGACTGGTGAAGCCCCACCCGAGCAGTCCCCCGGGGTCGAATCCTCCGGCCCTCATGCTCAGATTGAGCATCGTTTCGGCCTCGCCTCCCACACTGCGCATCTGGTGCAGGGGGCGGTTCCAGTTCATGAAGAAAGTCGTCTTGGCGGTGACCGGGGAATTTCCGGTTTTCACCGGATCGCCGAGCGTGGCCTCAACAATGGCGTGGAGCGCGTTCTGGCTGCCGGCAACAACCACGTGAAGGCCGCCTTCTGCACTTTCGCGTCCGGCGACGTCACCGGCGTGGGTCGCGGTGTCCGGGAAATGGCATGCCTTGATGCCGAGTCGTTCGGTGAAAAGTTCGGGGCGCAACTCGTTCACGCCGCCGCCGATGACGGTACAGCGCGTCAAATTGACCCTGGGCACGGATTTTTTCTGCGTACCATCCAAAGCGACGGAACTCCCCGTGAGTTCGCAAACCACGGAACCGTATCGTCACTAAGCTGAAATGATTGAAGAAAATTGCCGGCGCGGTGACCAACCCTGCACCATCACGGGAGTTCAACCCCCGAAGATGTTTCCGATAAGGCCCCTTTGTCGCGCCTGCGCCAAATATTCCTCGCCGTATTTCCAGCCGGAGTAAAGAGACAGGCCAAGAGAAACCCACGCGGCAATCCAGCCAACCTCGCGATAAGGCCAGCCCCAAAGGGGCTCGTTGATCATCAGGCAGAATATCATCGTGCCTTGCGCGATCGTTTTCAGTTTGCCGAATACGCTGACGTCAATGGAGAAGCCTTGCTCAAGGGCCACCATGCGGATCCCGGAAACGGTGATGTCGCGCACCAGCAACACGCCAATGATCCACGTCCAAAGTGAATCCTCGTTGGCGAGGAGCACCAGCGAGGCGGCGATCAAGGCCTTGTCAGCGATCGGGTCCAGCAATGCCCCCAGCGCGCTTACGGTCTGGCGTTTTCGCGCCAGCCATCCGTCGAGGGCGTCGGTCAACACGGCGGCGAGGAAGACAAAAGCACAGAAGATTTTGAGCGGCCTGTAGTCCAGCGGATAGGCCAACAGCAGAAACGGAACGACCACAAGACGCGCGAGGGTCAATTGGTTCGGCAACTGGTAAACCCAGGGGGTTTGCGCGGGCTTCGCCTGGTCACCGGTTCGTAGCGAACTCGGCGGGCCGGACCTGGGTCCAGTTGGGGCTTCGAATTTGGGACCAGGGTGCTCCAAGATTCCTCCTCAGGAAGTCTGGAAGTTGGCGCTAACACTGGTTTTGCGAGGCTTTTCAGTTGATTTGGGCCTCGGCATGAACCATTGTGGCGCCATTAAGGCACGGACGACGGGGATCGTCAACGCGGCACAGGTGCCAGACGATGAGCAGCTCGCAAATTTTCAGTAAAGATACGGTTATCAAGACGGACCACCTGGTCATCGGGACCGGCATCGCTGGCCTCATGCTGGCCTTGAAACTGGCGCGCCAGGGCAACGTCCTTGTCATCGCCAAGGGCAGCCTCGAGGACAACAACACGTGGATGGCCCAGGGTGGGATCGCTTCGGTCCTGGATGACGCCGACTCCTTTGAGGACCATGTCCGCGACACCATGGAAGCCGGCGCTGGCCTTTGCCATCACGGAATCGTCCGGATGGTTGTCGAGAATGGCCCGCGCCTGATCCGCGAACTGATCGACATTGGCGTGAAGTTCACGCGAAACGCCGACGCCTATCATTTGACGCGCGAGGGCGGGCACTCACACAGGCGCGTGATCCACGCCGATGACCTGACCGGCAAGGAGGTCCTGTCGGCCTTGATCCGCGCGTGTCGCGAACAACCCTCGATCCGGATCATCGAGAACCAGAAGGCCGTCGATCTGCTGACCAGCGACAAGTTTGGATCGGCCGGGCCAGCCTCATTCGATCCCCCGCGCTGTTACGGAGCCTACGTCATGGACCGGGCCAGCCGCGTTGTCTACCAGGTTCGCGCCGGGCGCACATACTTGTGCACCGGAGGTCACGGCAAGGTTTACCTTTACACGTCAAATCCGGACAGCGCGACCGGCGACGGCCTCGCGATGGGGTGGCGCGCCGGTTGCCGCGTCGCGAATCTTGAGTTCATGCAATTCCACCCGACGTGCCTGTTTCACCCGAAGGCAAAGACATTCCTGATCTCGGAGGCCGTGCGCGGGGAAGGGGGAGTGTTGAAGGACGCGTCGGGCCGCGCCTTCATGGACGCCTACCATCCGCTCGGGTCGCTGGCGCCGCGGGACATCGTCTCGCGCGCGATCGATTCGGAGTTGAAACGCAGTGGCGCCAGCAACGTGTTTCTGGATACCCGTCATCTTGGCGAGGAGAAACTGCGCCGCCTGTTTCCCAATATCTACCAGACGTGCCTCCAGCACGGGATCGACATGGCGCGCGACATGGTCCCGGTCGTTCCCGCGGCGCATTACAGTTGCGGCGGCATCATTGTGGACGATGCCGGACGCACCAATATTGCCGGCCTCTACGCGTTGGGCGAAGTTGCGTGCTCGGGCCTTCACGGGGCCAATCGCCTCGCGTCGAACAGTTTGCTCGAGGCCCTTGTCTACGCGGACCGCGTGGCGACGGATGTCGAGCTTGATGTTGAATCCGGCGAATCGATCGCGGCGGCGTTCGACATTGACATCCCGGGTTGGGACAGCGGCACGGCCGCGCCGCCGGACGAGTTGGTGGTACTATCGCATACGTGGGACGAGATCCGGCGCCTGATGTGGAACTATGTCGGGATCGTGCGCAGCGAGAAACGGTTGTCCCGCGCCCTGAGCCGCATCGCGGCGATCAGGGCGGAGCTGGACGACTATTACTGGAATTATGAGCTCACGGAACAGGTGTTGGAAGTCCGCAACCTGGCCCTGGTCGCCTGGCTGACCGTGCGGTGCGCGATCTCACGCAAGGAATCGCGCGGCATCCATTTTACGATCGACTACCCGGATACTCAGCCCGGAACCGTGCTCGCGTCAGGCGTCACGTCGGCGGGACGGGACACCATTTTGTCGTCCGGGAGCTGATGCCCGGCTTGGCCGGCACCGGCCACCTTGACGTTGGGCATGACGGCGATTTGCTCGGGCGTCGCGATGCGAACGGTCTCGAACACGAGGGCCACCATGTCGACGCTTGATTCCAGGTCATTCTCGATCACGATGTTGCCGCCATCCATGTAGGCCCGGCGCATCCCCACCGTGAACTCGATCCCGTCCTTGCGGACTTTGATCGGCACGGCGGATGAGACAATGTCGAAACCTTTGGACTCAAGTTCGCGAAGGATGTTGGCCTTGGCGAAACGGTCGCATTTGACGGCCGTCTGGACGCGGGACTTCTCGCAATCGGGGCAGCGGCGGCCAGCCCAGCGCTGGTGCTTGTGGTCGATATAAACCTTGGAGCCATCCTTGAGCTTTGCTCCGCTCCAGATGCGGACTTTTTCCTGTTCGCAGTACGCGCAAACTTTCAGAGCCGGTTCGGTGGTTGAGTGTTGAGTCGTCATTACCAGTTACTCCCTGTGACCAGTTATGCCGTTGCCGGATTTTTTCTAGTATACAAGGAAACCTGCCGGTAGGGTATAGTCCTGTCATGCCTGATTTTTTCCGAAATTTTTTCCGAAATTTGTTCTCCAGCCGCGACGACTACGACCTGGTTCGCCTGGTGGACCGCCGTCACTTTGTCGGCGAAATCCACGGCGAGATCGCAAAGCCGGCTTTCGACATCATTTGTGACATCGACAAGACGTACCTTGAGACCGAATTCGATACGGTGGTCGACCTGGCGCGGACCGCGATGGAAGATTCCCGCGCAAAAGTAACGGTGTTTGGCGCGCGGGAGGTGCTCCTCGCGGCGCGCTGGGCGCGCGGGACTCCGCCCAGCGGCCTGCATTTTGTCTCATCCTCGCCGCCGCAACTGCGCCGCGTGCTCGCGGCAAAACTGGCGATGGACGGCCTCGACTGGACCAGCGACACTTTCAAGAACCAGGCCTACAACCTGCGCAAGAGACGACTCAGCCTGCTTCGTCATCACGTCGCCTACAAGACCTTGGCGATCCTCTCGATCATGGAGGACCGCGGTCCAGGCGGACGTTATGTCATGATCGGTGACAACGCCGAGTCGGATCCGCTGGTCTACAGCGGCGTCGCGCGGTTGCTGGAGGCGCGCGTTTCCGTCGAGGAGTTCCAGCAGCACCTCGTAAACGCGGGTTCGCAGGATTTCGAGACTGCCCAGATCATGCCCGTGGCGCACAAGGTGCACGGCACCGGATCCGTCGCCGGTATTTTCATCCGCAGGGTCCCGGGCAGTTCAGGATACAAACCGTTTGTGACGGATTCTCAAGTTTGGCCTCCGATGTCTGGATTCACTTCCTTTTTTGAGGTCGCCACGGGGATGGTCGAGGTGGGGGTATTGCCGCCCGACGCCGATGTGATCTTCAAACTTGCGGCGGCCATCCATAATTCGGCTCTCATCCCCGTGCCGACCCTGATCGGGCAACTGCATCAGCGGGCCGGGGAGTGTTCCAGCCTGGAAGTTGCCGGCGCTTTTCGGGCAGCCGCGATCCGCCTTGAGGACCACATGCCGGCCTCATGGTTGATCCGGGCGCCGCTCAATTGAGGATGTTCAAGAGATTCGCGGTCAGCGACGCGGTCACGTTGCCTTGGGCCAGCATTGACGTTGCCGCGTTCAAGAGGATCTTGGTGCGCGCGTAGTTCGACGCCTCGGCGGCGAAATCCGTGTCGGCAATGTTGGATTTCGCGGCGGCCAGGTTCTCGGCATAGACATCCACGAAATCCAGCGCCCTTTGCATCCGGGCTTGCAGCGCGCCGAACAAGGAACGCTGGTCTGTGAGGCGCGCCAGCGCCTCGTCAAATGAGGTGGCGAACTTGTTGCCGTCCTCGGGAACGAGCAATTCCGCCGCCGTTGACAGGTCGACCCCCTCGAAGGGGTCGCTGCCGCCCAGGGTGTCGCGCGCGCTGCCCAGTCCAAGTCCGGCTGCCGTCACGACCACATTCTTGAATCCCTCAAACGCCAGCGTGTTCGGGTCATCGGCACCTCCGTCCTCGCTGATGACCGGTTCGCCCAGCCGGAAAATGAGGCTCTCCGGCGCGTTCGGGTCGTTGCCATTCAGAAGCGGGATGCCGTTGTAGGTCGTGGTGGTCGCGATCCGGTCGATCTCATCGCGCAGGGCCTGATACTCGACAAACAAGTAGCGCCGGTCGCGATCGGTGATGGTCGTGTTGGTTGCCGCCACGCCGATTTCCTTCATGCGAAGGACGATGTTGTTGACCTCATTGAACGCGGATTCCGCGGTTTCCAGCATACTTGAGGCATCGCTGACCTGGCGCTTGGCGGCGGTGAGCCCGCGGATCCTGAATTCAAGGGAGTCGGCGATGGCGTGTTCGGACGGGCGCGGGTCCTGCTTTGTGAACACGGTTCCAGACGACAACTTCTCGAGAGCGTCCTGGTTGGCCTCCTGGGCCTTGCGCAGGTAGCGCTCGAGCGTCAATCCGAATCCTTTGTCCCCAACGTTTACCACGACATCCTCATCACTGGACTGGAACGTTATACTCCGGCAGATTTTCCATCTCGCTGCGGTCAAGTGCAGGCGACGGGCCACTCAGGCGCTTGCTCTTGTGCTCAACTTCCATGACCCGCGTCGCGAAATGATCGATCATCGCGACCTTTTCCCTGATCGCGATCCGTGCCGTATTCGCGGCTGACCTGCGCGTCACTCCGTCTTCACGTCCGACGACGGACTGGACCATGCGAACCATGGACTCGACCTTCAAGGCCGCGGCGCCCGAAGATTGCTGGACGAGGCCCAGTTTGTCCCTGGACGCGTCGGTGGACGCCTTGAGGTCGGCGCAGATGGCTTTGATCCTGAGGCTGTCCATGTTCTGGCGTTGCCCGTCGATGGCCGCGCGGCTGTTGCCCTGCGCGACGGTCGCGGCCTTCTCGTGAAGTTCCTGGAGGATCGGTTGCAGCTCGCCGGTGGCGTGGGCCGAGAGCGGACGAGACAGGATCTGCTCCATGCGCGAGGCTTCGGCCTGGACGTTGATTCGCAACTGCCCCATTGCCTGGGCCATTTCCCCGGCAAGTCTCGACAGGACGCGCCCGCGGTGGTCCGCCTGCCGCGCGGTCCTGCTGGTGTTTTCCATCTCCGTGCGCATCCCGGCGATGACACGGGCATGCTTCTCGGTCGCGCGTCCGAGCGTGATCTCGATCATCGCGGCGGCATCCCTCACTTCGCGGAGCAACGCCTCGGCCTCGTCAAGGCTTGTCTCGATGGCGCGCAGGTTGGAAGGTGATGCCGGCGCGTTCTGGCGCAAGCGCTGGTTCATGCGCGCCATCTGGATGCACTCGGCGACCTTGCTGACGCGCGCGGTCAGGTCCCTTGCCGGGGATTCGACTCCAGTGTCTGGCGCGGAAGCCGGTTCGATCGATTCTGGATCGACGCCGGGTCCGGAGACCGTATCATCGAGGCTTCTGGCACCGTCGCGGAACGCGATCAGGGACGCGTCAGCCACTTCCTTCATTTGATGCAGGGACGACAGGTATTCCTGCGCGTTCAGGGCAAGGGCGTCGCGGTCGCGTTCCAGGACGCGCGCGTGGACGACGGCGTCACTGGTCTTGCGCAACACCAGCGCTGCGAGGTTCGCGATGGATTCAAGCGCCTTGGCGTGGTCCCGGCCGTGGCCGGCGTGCGCGGTTGCCAGTTCCACAATTGCCGCGAGGGCCTCGCCGGCGCGGGAAGTTTCCTCCCCAGCGATCGCGGCCGCTTTTGCGGCAGAGTCTATTCGGGTCAGTGCCTCGCCTTGCGAGTCGAGCAGGGCCTTGATCGTGGATTCGGGGTTTCCGGATTCGGGGCTTCTCGATTCGGGGTTCCCGGAGGCCGCGCCCTCGTGGGCAGACGCCAACTGGTCCGTGATGCGGGCTACTTCACTGGCGGCGTCGCGGATCGACCGGGCGAGATCGCCGATCGATTTACCCACGGATCCTCTGGTTCCGGACCGGTCACCGAGGCTTCCTGGCAGGCTGTCGATGGTGTTGACATCGCTCGTATCAAGGTCGAACACGGCGGCCTCGGCATGCCCCGGCATCCCATCTTCGTTATGCGTGTTGTCCGTGCCGCGTGCGGTAATGACGAGGGTGAACAGGATGCTGGTCACGGCGACGGAGGTGGCGATCATGATCCAGTCGCCGGCCTGCGGTTCGTGGAGGCGGGCGACGCGCTCGACGATTGTTCCCGTGAGAATCAATGCCAGGGCGGACGCTGCGTAAATCACGGTGTGCCCGCGCGTTTCGTTGGCGCGGGCTTCTGTGACGCTCGCTTTCGCGCCGCTGGCGGCTGGCTTGTTCGGGGTATCTGACAAAACCTGACCCTCCGTTCGAGGTGTCGGTCATTTCCGCCGGAAATTGACGGAGCCAAGGTCAGATGGCCCGCCCGGGAGTCCGGACAGGCCGTGTGACGGTTGGGTCAGGGTGATGGAATTCCTGGCTGATTTACGGATTTTTTGCGACGGTCCATTCGATGGTTTTCGAGACCGAATTACCTTCAAAGTCGAAAGCCGTGACCACCGCCGAGTGTGGGCCCGGGGTCGCGGGAAATTTCCGGCGGTACGGGGGCGATGAGGCGCCGGTGTCCGGGGCGGCAAAGGCAAGATCGATGGTCAACCGGCGGCAGTCGTAATCGCCGCACGTCATGTCAGGCACAAAAAAATCCTCGACGTAAGATTCGATACTGGATTTTCCGGGAATGTCGCGGAAGTCCCAGACGAGTTCCGGCGCGCCGTTGTCGACCGCGATCTCCACGCGATGCGGCGGTACGACATACTTCGCGTGCAGGATCAGGTCGTGGATGGTCGCGTACAACGAGTATTCGCCTTTGACGTGGTCCCCATCGTGGGCCTTGCCGTTGACGAGTATGCCGGCCGCGACGACGGCTGGCGCCGACTGGTCGGGCAGGCTCTCAAGGAACAGGAATGGCGACATGTAGGTGCCGCCCGCGGCCATGACATTCAAGTGCACGTGATCGTAGCGCTCTCCGAAGGAGTAAACCCCCCACCGGAAGATCTCCCCGAGTTTGGTGCCGGCTTCGACGCGGCTACCGCTGCGCCATGCGTTCCATACGTTTGACGGGATCGAGGTTTTCTCAACGTGGTGGTACTGCCATACGTAGCCCTGGTCATCGAGGATCGCGACTTCCCAGTAGGCCGGGTTGCCCCCGATATAATTCTCGATATTCGTGACTTTGCCGCCCGCGGAGGCGACGACCGGAGTGCCGGCGTTGGCCCGGATGTCCAGCCCGTGGTGGAAGTAGGGAAGTCCCGTGTATTGCTGGTAAGACGCGTTCGTGTGGCCGATGGACAGTGGGGCAAAAGGCCACGGGTGGATTTTCGCGGAGGCTGTTGCCGCGTCGGCAACCGGCCCCGTGGGCATGCTGGCCAGGGCCAGGTCCCTGTGTCCATGGGCCACCGGGTCGAGGCATCCGGTTTCTTCCGTCAGGCCGGTTTGGGCCTGGGCTGCCCCGTCCGGCAAAAGGATCACCCCTGTGACGGCCAGTCCCGACAGGCACAGATTCAGGCACAGATTCAGGCGGGTAAAGGCACGCACGGATTTCTGGGAAACTTCCATGTTTCGCCCCCTTTTTTTTCATTTATAACAGAATAAGTACACGAAACCTAAAGGGTTTTATAAAAAACAATATTTTATATAATTCTATGAATTTTATATTGATTTTATGAATTCTATGAGTTATAACCTTGGTAGTTGGGTGGGCATCCAACTTGGCCCGGCGCGTTGTCAGCCACTGTCCACCGACCTAACTGTAGAGGCTCCTCTCATGCTGAAGTCGTCCCTGAGGTCCACACTTGCTGTCGCCGCCTGCGTTTTGATGGTTGCCTGTGGCAGCGAAGACAAAGGCTCCAACAACAAACCAGCCACACCACCAAAGCCAAGCAAGCCACCAATGGCTTCCGTAGCCCCGACCCCGGCACCAACGATGGCTCCTGTCGTTCCGACGAATCCGGCCGCGTCAGTGACGCCACCTTCCTATCCCCAGGTCGGCGGCCCGGTTGGCGGTAATTCGTACCAGACCGCCTCGATTGAGTGTCCGAACGGTCCAGTGCGCCGGATGCTCTACAACATCTTCCACAAGGAAGATTGCATCCGTCAGTAACCCTCGCCGGGAACCGTCCTGCTCCCGGGCCAATGGCCCGGGGGCTTTTTCTTTTTGACGGAAGGCCTTGAAAACGTCATCCTGAGGCCCTTTGGCCCCTTCAACCAACCAGAATGGAAGTACGTATCATGGGCGCACAATGGAAACACGCTGGCCGGGTTGACGAGGCCAGAAGACGTGGTCTGGTCATCGGCAAACTCGCGAAGGAAATCGCGGTCGCGGCCCGCATAGGTGACCCCAACCCTGAGAACAACGCCCGCCTGCGCGTTGCGGTGGAATCCGCCCGCAAGCAAGGCTGTCCGCGCGACACGATCGAACGTGCCATCAAGAAAGGCGCTGGCCTCCTGGACGAGACGGTCAATTACGAACTCGTGACTTACGAGGGTTTTGCCCCGCACAAGGTCCCCGTCATTGTCGAGTGCATGACCGAAAACAAGAACCGGACTGCCGGCGACGTCCGCGTCCTGTTCCGCAAAGGCCAGCTTGGCGCCATCGGGGCTGTGGGCTGGATGTTTGACCGCCTCGGAGTTGTCGAGGCCGTAAACAAAAACGCCGCCCTCGACATTGAGGAAGCCGCCATCGAGTCGGGCGCCCAGGAAGTTGAGCCTCTCGAGGACGGAGAATTCGAGAAAGGCCAGATCGGCGCTCGTTTTTACACAGAGCCCGCCGACGTTGACGCAGTCAACAAGTCCCTGACGCAACTGGGTTGGACGGTTTCCAAGGCCGAACTCATGTACCGCGCGAAAGACAATGTCGAGCTCGACGCGGCCCAGCGCAAGGAAGTCGAGGAATTCCTGAACGCCATCGACGACAACGATGACGTGCACCGCGTTTACGCTGGAATCAAATAACAGCATTCAGGCAACAGGAACGTGACTTGCAGCCTCCCGTGGAAACTACGGGAGGCTTTTTCATGCGATATTTCAAACACTTGATGACAACGGCAGTGGTTGCGTCGGCCGTAATGGCGGCGTCCACGGCGCTTGCCAGTAGCGACCTCGCGAGTACCGACACGTCCTTGAATCTGTGCAACCGTCACGACGAGAAGATTTTTGTCTCGGCCGCGTACAATGAATCCGGAACGGCAGGGGCCCCGAAAGTCTTTGCGCGTGGATGGTGGGGGATCGACTCCGGCGCGTGTACGAAACTCACTTTTCCCCTCGTGGACGATCGTATCATGCTCTTTGCGCAATCGTCCTCGCAGATCCTCAACTGGATCGGCGATTACAGCATCTGTGTCGACTTGACTCATGCTTTTGATATCCACGACGCGACGGCCGTCGCGTGCGACGGGCCTGACCAGAGGTTCCGTGCTTTCAAGGTCTTGGCCGTCGCGAACCTACCATCGCCGGCCCCGGACAACGTGCCAACGTTTGAATTCAAGACCCCGGACGCGACGCGCGTGGGCGGCGGTTTGAAATTTTGCAACGACACGACGAACCCGCTTTACGTGTCCTATTCCCAGAAGAAGGCCCGGGACCAGAAATTTGGCGTCGATGGCTGGTATGAGGTCCAACCGTCGAAATGCCACGAGGAAAACCGTGATCCCGTCGCGGACGAAGTCTGGTTCTACGCCCAGGGCGGCGACGGGACCCTGACCTGGCGCGGTGATACGCCCCTGTGCACGGATGACGTCAAAGGCTATTTCTACGAGGACGCGGCGAACATGCCGTGCACCGATAACAACCAGGTGATGCAAATGTTCCAGAAGGCAACCCTGACCGGACAGGAATTCGAGCATCACTTCGCGGTCGCTGACGCCCACAAGGTCCGGTCCATGGTCGACATCTGCAATAACCGCCAGGAAAAGATCCTGGTCGCGACCGCGTGGAAGCGTCCGGAATTCCCGGAAGACATCGTTACCCGTGGCTGGTTCCTGACCGACCCGGGAAAATGCGCGACAGGTTTGCCCGTCGATTCACCGGTGGTTTACGTCCACGCGGAATCAGAATCCCGCGTGAACTTGCTTCAGCATGAGGGGCAGATCCAGGCCTGTGTCAACAACACCCTGGCTTTCCTGTTCTCGCGCGGCAATTCCATGGCGTGCGGCGCGCAAGGACTCGTGAATGCCGTGTTCGTCCCGTACGAGATCGCGGCAGGACAGGCCCGCGTTGATATCAACGCGGCGCCTTAGTCAACTTCGCGCTTGAATTCCATGGGCGACCAGAGGCCCCGGTCCGGAGTCAGGCTCATGTAGACACTGCTCACACCGCGCAGGGAGAAGATCTCTGGCGCGGTGCTGCCCGACAGGATCCATCCGGCCCGGACGACAAAGGTGTTGGTGAAGTAGTCGTAAGACGCCCGGCCAAATCCCCCCGTCCGGATCGGATGGGTCCTCGAGTCGAACTCCGTATCCATGTCCAGGGATCCGGTGACGCGCAATTGAACGTAAGGATCGTAGGATTCCTCGTCGTATCCGCTCTCGATCGAGTCGAGGGTGAGTTTCCATCTCTGGTTCTCCATCCATCTGAATGTCCCGGAGATCCCTTGCACGGACTCCGCAGGCCTCACCGGTGCCACGACCCGGTCCCGCCCCGCATCAAAGTGGCCGACAAGGCCGTAAAGTTGCGAGATCCAGTTGCCTGTGAGGACGTCTTGATCGTCCCGATAGACCTGCAAGGTCAGGTCCGTGTTCTCATCCGAGTGCAGGACGATGTCTTTTTCCCCCGCGAGGATCAGGTCAGGCGCGATGGGAAACGTGATGTGGGGGCCTGGCCGGTTGTTTTCCTGGAAAGTCAGTATGACCGTCCCGCTCAGTTCGCAAACGTCGGGATTGGCGGCCGCGGGCAGGCTGACCAGGTGCAGTTTGACTTGTTGGCGACGGCCCCCGAGGTAGTGGTTCAGGATGCCGTTGAACTCACCGTCCCAACTGTCGCAGTCCCCGGAGAGTCTTGGCGTCTCGACATCTTTTTTCGGCAACGGGATCGCGTCCGGACGGCTGATTGGCTGGTAAACGGGCAGAGGCAATTCTTTTGCCAGGTCCAGGCGGCATTGGCGGTAACGATTGGACCGGCATTCAAGGGCCTCGTCACCGTCGCGAACGCAGTTCCAGACCCAACTGCCTTGTTGCAGCAGAACCTCCCCCGTGTAGAAGTCATACGTGCCGGCTTGGATATTCACGCAGTTGACAACGTTGTCGTATCCATGACACGTCCCGTTGCCGATATAGTTGATGACGCCCAGCGCGGCCTCCGGAAATGACTTCTCCGCGAGGATGCGTGACGGCACGAGTTCCATGTCCCTGAGCACCATGTAGGATCCGTCCGACGGACCGCATCCGGCGAAATAGATCCCGCCCAGAGGGCGCACGGGATTGACGGCATCGCTGGTCCATCCTGATTTCAGTTCGATGGTCCCGACGTCGCCTTCGGAATGGCTGTAGACGTTGCCTGCGGCCGATTTGCGATCCTCCGTGAACTTGAGGCGAATGGTGGGGAGGCGCTGGCCCCGCCCGTCGTCATCCCGCATGAACAGCAATTCAAATGGTTGTGCGGCCTCGCCCGGGCGCTGGTTGTTGACGCGGGTGACTGGGTTGTAAAACAGGGCGACGTATTCCCGGCTGTTGTCCTGGCCAAAATAAACAGTAATCACGCCGGAATACCTCGGTTCGGTTTCAGACTCCTTGAAATCCACGGTCATGGCGAGGCGGGCGACCTGGTCGCGACCGGTCAGCTTGTTGTGAAAGGTCCCCGTATAGACGATCGGGGTTGGCGTGGCCCGGGCGGTCTCATTCGAGGCGGCGGCGAAAACAGCGGCCAGGATCACTGCCAGCCGGAATTGGATTTCCCTCGGGCGCCTCATGAAGTATGCCATGCAGTACGTAAGGCTCCTGAGTTCGTTGAGCATTTCAGGGTGACTTCAACTACCATGCCAAAATTCAAGCGCGTCAATATTGAGATCAGCAATGTCTGCAATTTGAAGTGCTCGTTTTGCCCGGCGGGCGAGGGCGATCCGCAGGTGATGGATGTGGAGCACTTCCGCGCGGTGGTTGACCAGGTCGCCCCGGTGACGGAAGAGGTCGTCTTGCACTTGCTGGGCGAGCCACTGGGGCATCCGGAATTCGCCCGGATCCTTGATGCCTGCGAGGCAGCTCGTGTACCCGTCAACATTGTGACCAACGGCGTCTTGATGACGGGCGACCGGCCGGAGCAACTTCTGCGGCCCATCGTCCGCCAGGTGAGTTTCTCGCTGCACAGTTTCGAGGACAATTTCAAAGGCAGCGATCCGCGCGTGTACCTGCGTCGCATCCGCAAGTTTGTCGATGAGGCGCTGGCGCGACGCCCCGACCTTTACATCAATTTGCGCCTTTGGGATCTCGACGGCGCGTCTCACAACGACAGCGCGCGCAATGTTTCCATGCGTGAATTGTTGGCCCAGTCGTTCCAATTCAACTGGGAAGACGTACGGGTCGATTTACGCCGCCGCAAGAATTGGCGGATTCCCGGGCTGCAGGGCGCGCATTCATCGTCAGCGCGCGTTTACCTGCATTTTGACTCGCGATTTGAGTGGCCGGACATGAGCCAGCCTGTCCGCGCGGAAAAAGGTTTTTGCCACGGGCTTTCAGGTCATTTCGGAATCCACGCCAACGGATCGGTTGTTCCGTGCTGCCTCGACCACAAGGCAGAAATAAAACTCGGCAACGTGTTTGCAGATCCCTTGACGGAAATCCTCGCCAGTCAACGCGCGGTTGCCATTCGCGATGGCTTTGCCCGCGGCGATCTCGTCGAGGACCTGTGTCGCCGCTGCACGTTCATTGGCCGGTTTTAAACTGCTCTATTTGGCTGCGCCTGATATGTGCTGTCACTTCACCCCACGCATCATGACAGGCCAATGTCCCCCTTTCTTGAAGGAGGGGGACTGTGGATTGTCCGCGCTGCAATTGTTCCGGGTCGGTCATCAAAAAAGGCTTTTTTCCGCAGGCAAAAATTCCAGGCGGCAAGAGTCAGCGTTTC
>Ga0214921_10002088_pt1 | contig 33025 bp, 25 predicted proteins | sample LL1505_MetaG_FD_177992 | JGI IMG/M metagenome (GOLD analysis project Ga0214921, IMG submission 177992) | Freshwater microbial communities from Lake Lanier, Atlanta, Georgia, United States - LL-1505 | ecosystem: Environmental > Aquatic > Freshwater > Lake | place: USA: Georgia | collected... | reverse complement strand
TATATCACCTTGAGGGCCTTGGGGACCTATATCACCTTGAGGACCTTGGGGACCTATATCACCTTGAGGGCCTTGGGGACCTATATCACCTTGAGGGCCTATATCACCCTGAGGGCCTTGGGGACCTAAATCACCTTGAGGGCCTTGGGGACCTATATCACCTTGAGGGCCTTGGGGACCTATATCACCCTGAGGGCCTTGGGGACCTATATCACCTTGAGGGCCTTGGGGACCTATATCACCTTGAGGGCCTTGGGGACCTATATCACCTTGAGGACCTTGGGGACCTATATCACCTTGAGGGCCTTGGGGACCTATATCACCTTGAGGGCCTTGGGGACCTATATCACCTTGAGGGCCTATATCACCTTGAGGACCTTGGGGACCTATATCACCTTGAGGACCTTGGGGACCTATATCACCTTGAGGGCCTTGGGGACCCGTATCGCCTTGAGAACCAGCAGCACCAGTGGAACCAGTTGGTCCATAATACAATGGATCAAAATGAACTGCAGATACTGAAGCACCCTCTGCAACAAAGGCAATTCCCATATACAGGGGATTTGTACTGCCCCTCGCTGTTCTCCAAATATTTGTACTATCTGCATAATAATTCACATACTCCCCATCATACACAATAGAAAATACAGTAGAAGCATTCCAACTATATGGCACCCTTTCAATTTCTATGCCAGATTCATAAATTGTCGCTCCCCCAGAATTTGTGTAGATCGCATAGTTTAAGTCATTATATGATGGATATTGCACAGGAACAGCAGACTCTGTGAAACCTCCCATAATCCTGTATGCAAAATTTCTCGATGGATTCTGAAATGACATCCGCACTGGCCCCGTGTATGATTCGATAGAATACGCATTCGCATTCCAATCATTTCCTCCAATTTGGCCCGAGCATACTGCATAACTCGATGACAGAATAGTTGTGTTCTGGCTTCCTACCCAGGTAAATGTTCCATCGCCATATATACCTGTTGGGCCTGTGGCCCCACTAGCGCCTGTGACACCAGTCTCTCCAGTAGGACCAGTCTCTCCAGTAGTGCCTAATGATCCAGTAGGACCAGTCTCTCCAGTAAGACCAGTATCACCAGTGGGACCCGTGCCACCAGTGACACCTATATCACCAGTCGGTCCTGCAGCACCTGTATCACCAGTCGGCCCACGAATACCATTGAGATTGACAGTATATATCGAACTTCCAAACGTTCCTATAATATTGCTTATGGAGCCTATAACAATATTGCCTGTGGCGGAGTCATACGATGAGACAAGTCCTTGGAAAGAATTTGCAGAATCTGCAGAGTCAATTACAATGATAGAAGTTCCTACTACATAGGCTAGCCCATCGCCAACTGTAAATGATACTGATCCTCCAGGAACAGGAGTCGGAGTTACTGCGCCAGTCGTCGCCGAAATATACCTATCACCAGCAATCCCAGTGGGGCCTGTAGAGCCATTGGAGCCCGTAGGTCCACGGAGACCTCCGTAGGGGAGTTCGTTCCAGCGTCTGGAGCCGTCACCAATCTTAAAAAGTTCTGAATCAGATTCTATGCCCATTTCACCAACGGCTAAACGGGGATTATCAGAGGACCACTGTGCGGCAGTGCCCCTCCGAAATTGCAACTGTATAAACGGCATGGTGTTCTAGTTTGCCCTAATATAAAAGTTGCGTCTAAGATATATGCGCAACCTATATAATATTTATATGACCCCCATTAAAATGGTGTCAGGCTGTTCCATGCAACACCAGTCTGAGTAGATGTCTTTCCCTTTCCACTCGAATCCGTAAATGCTGTTCCACTTGTGGTCGCGAGTAGCAGCAGTTTTGTATTCGCAACGGGTGTAATAGGTGCAGAAGGTTTGGTGAAATTCGCCGTATAGAGTGCAGTGCCTTTCACCCAGTGGAAATTCGTAATGTATCCATTAAATGCGGCTGTAAGAGACCGTGTAGTCTCATTTCCCAGCGTGAGCGCCTGTGTCGTATTATTGAAATTCGTGGAATTAGTGAGTGTCGAGCCGATTTGTGTTCCATCTTGAAATACGCGCAGAGATGTTCCATTCCTAGTGACAGCATAATGAATCCATCTATTCAGCATATTAATGCTACTAGCCATTGCATTTGCACCTGACACCCATGCATAGAATGTTCTAGATGTATCAGAGCCTTCTTCTGAGACTGCAATAGATGCTGTTGAATATGATCCTATAGAGAATATACGCGGCGCACTATTGCCGCCTGTCAGTGCATACTGAAACCACTCGATTGTGAAATCACCGGTGCCGATTTGAAAATCTGCGTCATTTGTTATGCCAATACCTGATGATGCTCCTGCAGTAAATAGTAGGCTGCCGCCTGTCGAGGCGGGTTTTGGGCGTCCGTATGCATACCGCCCTTCTACACTACTCATAAATGGCATTGCACTTTGACTTACAATGAGAGTTTATCCGAATGTGGTCAGCTGACCGAAGGCGGTCCATGCTGAGGCAGTATAGTAGAGAGTGAAGGACTCTATTTCTGTTCTGGTGGCTGTGCCGGTGGGTCCTGATGCATTTGCCCATAAGATCGGAACACTAGATCCATTCACTTGTAGAGCATTCGCATAATATCCTGCCGCTCCTTGTTTAAGAATGAGGGTGGTGGTGTAGGCGCGGTCTGCAGTTGTAGGTACGTTTGTTATATTTGCCGTAAAGTTCGCCTGCATCGTGGAATGATAGAAAATATTGCCGGTGGTCCAGTCGTGTGTAACAGTTCCTGTTGCGCCAGTCTTTGTTTGACCGAGCTCCTGTATTTGCTGGACTGTTGTTGTTCCTGCGACGATTATGTTATTCACTGTTCCGCCGGTAAAGGTTAGACCAGTAGGGCCGGTGGGGCCAGTGAAGCCAGTGGGACCTGTAGGGCCGGTGTTGCCTGTTACGCCAGTAGCACCAGTATTGCCAGTAGGGCCAGTATTGCCAGTTACGCCAGTAGCACCAGTGTTGCCTGTAGGACCAGTATTACCAGTTACACCAGTAGCACCAGTGTTGCCAGTAGGGCCAGTATTACCTGTTACGCCAGTAGCACCAGTGTTGCCTGTAGGGCCAGTATTGCCTGTTACGCCAGTAGCACCAGTGTTGCCTGTAGGACCAGTGTTGCCTGTTACACCAGTAGCACCAGTGTTGCCAGTAGGGCCAGTGTTGCCTGTAGGGCCAGTATTGCCTGTTACGCCAGTAGCACCAGTGTTGCCTGTTACGCCAGTAGGGCCAGTGGTTATAGAAGCTGCTCCTGTTGCCCCTGTATTGCCTGTAGGACCGGTGACCGTGGAAGCTGCTCCTGTTGAACCTGTTGGACCTGTTGGGCCCGTTGAACCTGTTGGTCCTGTACGACCTGTTGGGCCAGTAGCCCCAGTAGCTGTGAGATTTGCCTGAGTATATCCATACATCTGAAAGATAGCAAATCCACCATTTGAAGTGCCTGCGCCTACAGCACCTGTGCGAATACGATAGAGAGAATATGCTGTATATGTCGGATCAACTACCTGTAATGTTAAGACTGATGGAGGAGCACCAATAGAGTCCATTGCCCCGTTAGAATAAAGAAGTGTAACCCAATTTGTCCCTCCATCAGCACTCGCCTCAAAATAGAACGATGAATAGTATTCTGTTCCTACAGCTCTTTTAGATATCTGAATCTGCCATATGGCAACTGGAGAGGGGCATTGGACTTGCCAGGTTGCTGAACTTGTGCCGAACTGAGCCCAGTCTGTTGATGAATTACCATCACATGCGTACCATGCAGCGAATCCAGCACTAAATGTAGAACTGGCTGAAATCGTGAAGCCACTTGTTGTAGCAGCTGTCATTGTTGGAATTACTCCCACAGCAGAAGGTGTAAGAGTGGTTGCAAATCCTGGTATTCCAGTCGGCCCTGTATTACCAGTGGCCCCAGTGGCCCCTGTAGCACCAGTAGGCCCTGTGGGACCTGTATTACCTGTAGGACCTGTTACACCTGTTACACCTGTAGGTCCTGTAGCACCAGTAGATCCTGTATTACCCGTTAGGCCTGTTGGACCCGTTGGCCCTGTGAAGCCTGTCTGACCAGTGAATCCTGTCGGGCCCACAGATAGACGTGTAATATTTACTGTGCTGCCGGCCTTCACCACTGATGTACCAGTAGGATCCGTTATGAAGTTCAGCCAGTCGCCAGCGTTGAGTGTCTGGTATATCAAAAGAGGTACGGGAGCTGGAGAGACGACTGCCTGGCCATATATACGCATGGTATAAGACCATATGTTGCTGCCATTTTTCTGTATTGTGAATATAGTTGCATCCTGTGTATTCGCCGGATCGTAAATTAGCAGAACTTCTATGGCATATGTTCCAGCCGTTGAGACAGTGAATCGACCTGTCGCATTTGTAAAAGTAATACCAGATGCTGCATTATTAGTTCCTGTGGCGTTTGCGAAGGCGTCAGTGGCTGTGAGAGAAGAGGCCGAGTCATTCGTGCGCGTGAAACTGATGAACTGATCTGAGCTGGCACCAAAAGAGCCTGTGGGACCGGTAGGACCGGTTGTTCCTGTAGCGCCACCTGTTCCCTGGATGCCTGTGGGACCGGTGGGGCCTGTGAAGCCTGGACCAGTAGGACCAGTGACACCTGTGAAGCCGGTAGGGCCAGTAGTTACAGAGGCAGCTCCAGTAGCTCCTGTATTACCAGTAGGGCCAGTAGTTACGGAGGCCGCTCCAGTAGCTCCAGTATTACCAGTAGGGCCAGTAGTTACGGAGGCAGCTCCAGTAGCTCCTGTATTACCAGTAGGGCCAGTAGTTACGGAGGCCGCTCCAGTAGCTCCAGTATTACCAGTAGGGCCAGTAGTTACGGAGGCAGCTCCAGTAGCTCCTGTGATACCAGTAGGGCCAGTAGTTACGGAGGCAGCTCCAGTAGCTCCTGTAAAGCCGGTAGGGCCAGTAGTTACTGAGGCCGCTCCAGTAGCTCCTGTAAACCCGGTAGGGCCAGTAGTTACTGAGGCCGCTCCAGTAGCTCCTGTGATGCCAGTAGGGCCAGTACGACCAGTTGGACCTGTTGCTCCAGTTGAACCTGTTGCTCCAGTAGCCCCTGTTGCTCCAGTTGGACCTGTTGCTCCAGTTGAACCTGTTGCTCCAGTAGCCCCTGTTGCTCCAGTAGGACCTGTTGCTCCAGTAGGACCTGTTGCTCCAGTAGCCCCTGTTGCTCCAGTAGGACCTGTTGCACCTGCAGTTCCGTTGTAGCCAGTAGGACCGGTTGCTCCAGTGGCCCCTGTTGCTCCAGTAGGACCGGTTGGTCCATCATCTCCAGGTGATCCGATATATCCAGTAGGACCAGTATTGCCAGTAGGACCAGTATTGCCAGTAGGACCAGTATCGCCAGTAGGACCTGTTGCTCCTGCAGTTCCATTGTAGCCAGTAGGACCTGTTTCCCCAGTAGGACCTGTTTCCCCAGTAGGACCTGTTTCCCCAGTAGGACCTGTTTCCCCAGTAGGACCTGTTTCCCCAGTAGGGCCTGTTTCCCCAGTAGGACCAGTCTCCCCAGTAGGACCAGTCTCCCCAGTAGGACCTGTTTCCCCAGTAGGACCTGTTTCCCCAGTAGGACCAGTCTCCCCAGTAGGACCAGTCTCCCCAGTAGGACCAGTTTCCCCAGTAGGACCTGTTTCCCCAGTAGGACCTGTTTCCCCAGTAGGCCCAGTATCACCAGTAGGACCAGTCTCACCAGTAGGCCCAGTATCACCAGTGGCACCAGTATCGCCAGTAGGCCCAGTATTTCCTGTAGAGCCAAAGGATGCAACAAGGCCCCACCTAATCGGATCATTTGAAGGGCTACTTCCAGAATTTCCATCGCCGCCTATCTTAACATAGCTTCCACCAGCATCAGAAACTACATCAACACCTGAGATATAGGTTCCATAGGAGGGATTCCATGGTCCGCGCCAAATCAACCCAGGATTACCAGGACTACCGGTAGGCCCATAAAGTCCTCCATACGGAAGTGAATTCCATCCTGTCAAGCCATTACCAATCTTAAAAAGGCCTGTGTCAGTTTCATATCCGAGCTCGCCCACGGCCAGAACGGGATTCACAGGAACCCACGCAGAGGCCGTGCCGTGACGCAGCTGCAGAACAATATTCGCCCCGTTGTAGGCGCCTGAGGGACCTGTTACACCGGTGATTCCAGGCCCGCCGCAGTTGAATGCAGGACCATCTGCATAGTCAGTATTAGGATCCCCACCGTCAAAAATATAATAGGTAGTAGGGCCAGTGTCACCTGTAGGTCCGACATCTCCAGTAGGACCGTGCAGACCTCCATAGGGTAGTGAATTCCATCCGGTCTGACCATTACCGATTTTGAATAGACCCGTATCGGTTTCATAGCCCATCTCGCCCACCGCGAGTAAAGGATTCACGGGAACCCATGCAGCCGCCGTTCCGTGGCGCAGCTGCAGAACAATATTGGCTCCGTTGTAGGCACCCGAGGGACCCGTATTTCCAGTAATGCCTGGCCCACCACAGTTAAATGCGGGGCCGTCATAATAATTCGTAGAGGGTTCGCCGCCATCAAAGATAAAATATGTATTATATCCTGTGGGACCAGTATCACCCGTATATCCTGTGCCTCCACCTCCTCCACCGCCTCCTCCAGCACCGAATCCCTGCCCTTTCAGTAACACAGCATTTCCACTTCCATCGATGAGCTGATAGACAGGATAGGGGTTATTCGCAGGTCTTACGGTGGTGAAGGCTTCCGTCCCTGTCGCGCCAGTAGGATTGATATAATAGACCGTGCCGGCCGGCCCTGTTAGCGACATGCGCGGCCTGTATTCTCCAAATGGGTTAAACGTGAAGTAGTCTTTGGAGGGAACACCCACGCTTGTGACAACACCGAGGGTGAATGTGACTCCGCTTACATCACCAATACCGTAGGAATGAGCGAAGGAGTTTGTTGCGGTATTATAATAGATCGGATCGCCGTTCAAGAATGTGCCTGAAGCATCGGTCTGATAGATACTGACATACTGATTATATGTGTTGAGTGCGCGAAAACGGCCAATCACGTTACCAGAGAAATTCGTGGATAAGTTGAAGGTATCGGAAGGAGTGAAAATGGGGAAGCCATCTTCATCCACTGTAAAGAGAATTGTGCGGCTGTCAATATTTGTGGGGGCACCATTGAAAGCTCCTCCTGCATCAAGGCCTGCATTGTATCTATCAACATCTTGAATCCTTGCATAGAATACTCCAGCAGCAGTATTGTTACCAGTATTTGGGGCATCTACCACAGTATATGTTTGCATGACTTTCCATGTTTTTCCGGTCGCGTCGTTCGCAAGCCAGTCGCCTGGAATCACATTGTAGGCGTCATAGTATTGCTCAAGTTTTCCGGTGCCAGGATTAAAGACAGATGCTGAAATGTATTCTATTCCATTTGTGTTGCCGCGGACAAGGTATTCATTCGGTGTGAGACCTGATAAAATACCTGTGAGACTGGGTGGTAACTGTATATCACCCGATCCTGGCACAAAATAGTGCATGTTTATATCCAATGACTTCGGCGGTGGCAAATACGCCATGATTCTATATTATACGGTATATTATACGGTATAGTTTAGTTATGTGAGCATTGGGCTAAGCCTATTAGAGATAGTAAATAGTGATCGTGGCAAGCCATCCTGCAAGAACACCTGATGGAGGGCGAACCGCCACATTCGCACCATTCAAGCGACCTGCATCGGCATTTATTATAGAAAGTTGATAATCGACTGTATTTTGCCATGTTACACCTCCTCCACCTAAGAGTGACTGTGCTGATGGACTCCAGTATGCCGAGGTAGTGTAGCCGGTGGCAGTCAGCCCAGTCGGGAAAGGGTATGTGATATTTGAGATACCAATGCTTGTAGTGCCGAAGAAGACAAGATCTGTCCCTACATTGCTCGTAAATACTCCACCTGCGGCCAGAGATGGAGTCGTGGACATTCCTGGAGGGATATATATACGAGTTAATGCCTGTGCAGTGGAGTAATCTAGAAAAATAGTGAATGATTTTTTGTCTCCTGCGGGACCAGTATTGCCGGTAGGTCCAGTAGGACCAGTATTGCCAGTGTAGCCAGTATAGCCGGTAGAACCAGTAGGACCAGTATTACCAGTGTATCCAGTATAGCCAGTATAGCCGGTAGGACCAGTAGGACCAGTCGCGCCGGTATTTGTAGCAGTGCCGGCTGGACCCGTAGGACCAGTATAACCGGTTCCTCCACCTCCACCTCCGCCTCCGCCAGTAGGACCAGTGGGTCCTATTAGATTATTGAGTTGTTGGCAGTGTAATCTTCCTGCTACACTTATTCTCAAGAGCTCACTGGAGTTCATCTCTGGAATTAGGTGCGTAAAGACAATACCATATAAATGACGCCGGGTCTGCGAATAGTTTCGAAGGCCAAATTATATTTACAGTATTATTACGCTGTTGTAATAGTTAGTGTAAAGGCTCCCGTTTCGCCTCCGAGAATATTTAAGCAGCATGATCCACTTGATACATTCATAACAGTTACGTAATTCTTATTGATATTCGCATAAATATTGGTTCCGATTCCCAATTTTGGTGCAAAGAAAAGGGGGATATTTTTTACAGCAGGTCTATTAGGCAGAGAGACTTCCATTTTAGTTACAGGACTGGGTGTATTAAATGTGATAATCTGGGATTTGGCGGAAGAATTAAAGGATGTAATACCTGTAGGTGCAGGACTAGTAAGACTAATATTTCCCACTAATGCTTTGGCAGTGGCAGCAGAGGCGGCTGCAGGTGTGCCGGCAGCTGGAGGGCGGCCGAGAATTATAGGTGGCTGGGCGATCATCAGATTAAGAGTGTATGTCTTGCCGATGGCCGCGCTGGCTCCGCCCCTCTGCCGCCTGCGCATGTGACGTGACTTATTTTTCAAATTACGCGAGTAGCGCTTAGTTGATCTCCTATTTGATCTCTTAGATCTACGAGATAATACCATTCTCTCTAGTGTATTCCAAGAGATAAAACAAAGTATGGCTACCCCCCGCGTAAAGACTCGGTTGAGATAAACCCTATAGAGCAATATAATGGGAGCCGCCGATCAGAAGATTATTCTTCTCAGCATGGTCAAAAATGAGACCCGTATTATTGAGCGTCTCATGGGCTCCGTAAAGGGCAAAGTGGACGCGATCGTAATCTGTGATACCGGATCTACGGATGACACGGTGGCCAAGGCGGAGGCCTGGATGAAGGCCAATGATATGTCTGGTGCCGTTTTCAACTACCCATTCACCAACTTTGGTGCTTCCAGGACAAAGTCCTTCCATTGCTGCCAAGAGTGGGTCGCCTCCGTAGGATGGAACGCAGCGACCACGTGGGCACTCCTCCTCGACGGTGACATGATGCTTTCCGATCCTATTGACCGGGTATCTCTGGCCAATCTCGGTCCTGAGCAGGCCGGTGTATCTCTCAAGCAGTCGGCAGGATCCCTCGTATATAGCAATATGCGCGTGCTCCGCTGCTCGGAGCCATGGATATGCAAGGGCGGCACCCACGAGGCCTGGACGTGCCCACCGGCTAAGCACACGACGCTGTTCGGGAATCCTGTGCTTATTGACCACGGTGACGGCGGCTGCAAATCCGACAAATACGAACGCGATGTCCGTCTCCTCATGGCGGATCTGTCGGGCAATCCGGATGATGCTCGCACTCACTTCTATCTTGGTCAGACCTATCTCTGTATGCGCGACTGGACGAACGCTATCCCCATCTTCAAGCGCCGGATAGAGCTGGGAGGCTGGGACGAGGAGCTGTATATCACCCGCCTCTATCTCGGGGAGTGCTACGAGGGGGCAGGCAACACAGCAGAGGCCATCAAGGTTCTGCTCGAGGCCTGGCAGTCGCGCCGTTTCCGCACGGAGGCGGCCATGCGCCTCATTCGCCTCTATAGGAAGCTGCCGACCTCCCAGTTTCTCGGGATGCTTATTCTTGAAAAGGTGTTCGCCATCCAGTTCGGGGAGGATTTCATAACGGGCACGAAGATTGGGAAGCGTGCAGAGAATAATGACGTGCTCTTTGTGAATCGCCGCGACATGCAGTATGATTTCTGGGAGGAGCTCGGCATCCTAGGATACTATTCCGACTACAGGCGTCAGACTTGGCTCCGTCTGGATGAGCTCGATCTCCGCAACACTCTCAACTGGCACGAGTATAATGCTCTGTTCGGACAGCTCCACTGGTATGACTGGAAGCTGAAGCCCCGTCGTGTAACTCGCTTCCAGATTCCTATTGAGCGTCTCCCTTGGCACGGAGAGCCCGAGGCGGAGGCCTGGCAGCCCTTCAATCCCAGTATCCGCGTGAAGCCGGATCGCAGCGGCTACATTGTGAATCTGCGCTGTGCGAACTATTACACGGCGGAGGCGAAGCACTATCACTATCGCGCCTTCCACGGGAAGGTTCTCACCAGGAACTGTATGATGGATGTGCCCAAGGAGGCCGGATGGAATAATCCCGCGTCGCTTGAGGAGATTATGATCGATCCCACAATTCCTCAGCGCGACCACTATATTCGCGGAATCGAGGACTGTCGCCTCACGCAGAATACGGATAAGATGGAGTTCCTGGGAACTTCTCAGTCGTATTCTGACAATGGAACCAACAAGATTTTTCATGTGTTGCGGGAGGCAGGAGATTCGACCTGGAGTCTGAAGCAGATGCCACTGCCTCCTGGAGTCAGCCCAGGAGAGGCTCAGAAGAACTGGCTGGGATTCCGTCACGGAGGCGAGCTCCTCTATATCTACGGATTCTCGCCCTTCAAGATCTGCGATGCCGCGGGCAATGTGCGCGTAAATGTCCAGACGAATGAGGGACCTCTCAAGCTGCGTGAATACAGAGGATCTGCGGGACCGGCTGCATGGAGCTCTCCCGCCTATCCCGATGAGGCATTCCTGTGTGTGATGCACAAGGTCTATATCGGTGACGCGGGGCGGAGGTATTACCACCGTTTCATGACGCTCGACAAGGAGCTGAAGCCTTCTCGCGTATCGTGCTATGTGCGCATGACGAGTGAGAAGGTGGAGTATTGGAGTGGAATGTGCCCCAGCATTGAGGGAGACAGTTATTGGATCACCTACGGAACACGCGACTCCGAGGCGTATATTGCGGAGATGCTTACACCGGCGATTGAGTCTCTGCTCATGTATAATATGAAGACAGGGCTGCCCCAGGACACTGCGGATCGTCTGGAGACTCTGAAGGCCTTCTAAAGAATAATATATTCACAGATGTCCATGTAGGCTATAATATCTCTGCGAGTCTCAATATCGAATGCATCGGCCTCCAGCAGTTTTGAATAGATGAACCACATGATTCGGCCGCAATTCGTCTTAACATCACATTTTTTTAGCTCCGCGCGTTTTGCTTTCAAAAAGCCTTTGAACGCGATGAGAAACTCGTCGGAGAGTTTGGAATCAATTGCGCCTGGCCAGTGGAGCCCCCGCTTTAGCTCGTCGCTATCCTTTAGCTGCACTTTGAACATTGATAAAAGTGTGTATGTGATTCCAATCTTGGTCGGAATAGTGCATAGCTCGTCATATTCTGCGAGGAAATCCATCTGCATAGAAAACGCCTTTCGCGTTTAGGACAGCGGCGATGTATTCGTCGGTGCCGCAGATTTGTATGGGTGCCCTTCGGGCAGATCTGCCACGCGGTTCCATTTCCACGCAAGATAGCCTTCAAGAACCTGGCGCGCGACTGGATTGATAGCGCCTTGATACAGTAAAATCTCGTTGTAATATCCGACCCATCCTCTTGAGAAGAGTAAATCCGTTAGGAAGAAATTACCGGAACCTGCCTGTGACTGATTTGTTGCAACAAACTGGAATGGTGTATTATATGTGATAAACTTGTAGCTCGCAGACGAGCTGAAGGTGCCATTAACGAAACCGGTTTGCGAAAAATCATTTGCATTTGGATTGTAGGAAAGTGCATTAGACCCTAGTCCAGGACCACCAATACGAAGCGGTGCATAGTTTCCTATAATGATAATATTTGCTAGAGCAGCGGCAGATCCGTTCGTATAATTCACCATTCCTACCACTGTCAATGAGCTTGCAGGAACTGTAGTGAAGGTGCTGCTGCCGCAGCGCATCTGATTGACATTGGTGGGGGAATTAACGGATGCAGTTCCATTTATAGTGGAATATACCATGTTGCCTGCGGTATTTGTGGTATTTTGTGCGTTACCAGATCTGTCCAGCCAAGAGTTAATATTAGAGCCAGAACTAAAGGTGAAGTTAGATGTGGCGATTGCATCAAGCCAGATCTGAAGACCTGCAATCTGGGTGGGGACGAATGGCGGTAGGATACCCGTCGGCATTGTTATAGAGGAGGTATACATACCTGGCTTCGCCCACATCACGTCATTGATTGAATTAATGAGGAACTGGTAGGTCGTGTTTGCAGAGAGATTATACAAATACCGCTGTGTATCCGTGCCAAATCCCGATTGAACGCTGCTAGGTGTTACGGGAAAGTTAGAGGGTATCGCGCGTATGGCATACCATTTTGTCTGCGCCTGTGTTGCAGTAGAAGATGGTGTCCAAGTAACAAGGGCGCTACTGGAAGTTACTGTCGAGGCTGTTACAGCCGCAACACTTTTTGAATATGGCGCGTCGCCACATTGGACTGTTCGGTATGTGGCAGCTGGACCCGTTCCGTTCGCGTTTGTGGCTGTGAGAGTAAAGGTTACATCCGTTTTATTGGGTATGCCAGTGACTGATGCGTAGCCTGCTGAGCCCCCGTAGGAATTACTGATAGAAAGTGCAGGGCAGGCGAGTGTATATCCGGTTATTGGTGCTCCAGAGCTGGGGGGTGCCCACCAGAATTCCAACTGTCCGTTGGTTGCGCGAGGCCGTTTTACGATAAGTGGAACACTCGGGGCCGACATCTTTTATCTCGGAATATTTATTTTATGCGTATAATCCCAGTGCTACGAGACCTGCTGCAAGGCGATCAAGAGCACCCTGTATAGTGGTTGGAGCCGTTCCGGTCCAGTTGCCGGCATTACTTGGCGTATATGCCGAGGATGCGCCGCCAACAGCACCTGTAGGACCCGTTGTTCCTACGTCGCCAGGAGGCCCCAGATCACCTGTAGGACCTGTTGGGCCCGTGCCGACTGCCCCTGTGGAACCAGTGTTTCCTGTGAGACCGGTTGGACCAGTTGGACCAGTTCCCAGAGCACCCGTAGGACCGGTTGTTCCTACATCACCAGGAGGACCCAGATCTCCAGTGGGACCTGTTGGACCCGTGCCCACTGCCCCTGTGGAACCAGTGTTTCCAGTAAGACCGGTGGGACCGGTGGGACCCGTCGCCATTGCACCTGTAGGGCCTGTTGTTCCTACATCGCCAGGAGGGCCCAGATCACCCGTGGGACCTGTCGGGCCAGTCGCCATAGGCCCTGTTATGCCTGTTGCACCTGTCAAGCCCGTTGGTCCAGTCCAGCCAGTGGGCCCTGTGAAACCGGTTGTTCCAGTCCAACCTGTCAAGCCAGTGGGTCCTGTGAAACCTGTTGGACCTGTGAAACCAGTAGGTCCTGTCAAGCCAGTGGGACCTGTCAAGCCAGTGGGACCTGTAGGCCCTGTGAAGCCTGTGGGACCAGTGGGGCCTGTAAAGCCTGTGGGACCAGTGGGGCCTGTAAAGCCTGTGGGACCAGTGGGACCTGTAAAGCCTGTGGGACCAGTAGGCCCTGTGAAGCCAGTCCAGCCTGTCAAACCAGTAGGCCCTATCGGACCAGTTGCCCCTGTTAAACCCGTTGGACCAGTAGGCCCTGTCAATCCCATCACGCCTGTCGGACCGGTAGGACCGCTAGGACCCGTCCAGCCAGTCAGACCGGTAGGACCCGTCCAGCCAGTAGGGCCGGTAGAACCCGTCGAGCCAGTAGGGCCTGTCACACCCGTCCAGCCAGTAGGGCCAGTGCCAGGATTGGACAGAATCGTAGTATGTATATGTGCCGGCGTGCTGCCACGGGAATAGATAGTAAGCTGCTTACCACTGGTGACAAAGACCGCATAGAGTTTCAGACGGATACGATATGTTAGATCAGGAAGACTTGTTCCAGGAATATACAGGCTCTGCAAATATATATTTGTTCCCGTGTAAATGGGTGTTGCCCCAGCACTCGATCCCGTGGCTATTGCGGTTTCTGTCACACCATTCGCCGTCACGTAGAATACGCTGTAATAGAACTTCACATTGTCCAAGTCATCATCGGATGTCGCCCACACATTGAGATCCCAGAGACCACTGATAATCGTCGTGCTTTGGGTGGAGCCGGCAGGAGTAGTAAAAGTTCCCATTAAGAACGCCATATTCGCCGACTGCGCACCCGATGTTATCGAGGTTTGCGCGGACAGAATAGGATTTGTGAGCAGACTACCGGTAAGTGGTGCCGATCCTCCAGACACATCCAAAAAGAGTGTAAGACCACCGGATACTCCGTTGGAACCCATGGCACCTGTCATACCTGTTGGCCCAGTCCGTCCAGTTGCACCAGTCGAGCCCGTTTGACCTATCGAGCCGGTGTAGCCTGTGGCGCCGGTATTTGCTGCAGTTCCAGGAATGCCTTGACTTCCAGTAGGGCCTAAATCTCCTGTTGCCCCTTGACTCCCAGTAACTCCAGTGGCACCCACGCGACCGGTGGGACCAGTAGCACCGACTCCCCGCGGCCCCTGCGGACCTTCAGTGCCCGTCCAGCCGGTAACACCTGTTGGTCCCGTAAAGCCTATTGGGCCAGTAAGACCGAGCGGGCCTATGCGACCTGTCGGACCCGTAGCACCGAAGCCCGTTTGACCTGTGCAGCCTGTGGGGCCTGTGGGGCCCGTGAAGCCTGTGGGGCCTGTAGGGCCCGTGATGCCTGTGGGGCCTGTGGGGCCTGTGATGCCTGTGGGGCCTGTAGGGCCCGTGATGCCTGTGGGGCCAGTGGGACCTGTCAAGCCTGTAGGACCAGTGGGACCTGTCGGACCTGTTTCACCTGTTGCACCTGTATCGCCTACGGGACCGATTTCACCTATATCGCCTTTGGGACCAATTTCACCTGTTGCACCTGTTGCACCCGTATTCACCGCAGTTCCAGGAATACCTTGATCTCCTGTGTCACCTGTAGGGCCGGTGTAGCCAGTGCTTCCTATTGGACCAGTTACACCTGTATATCCTGTAGGACCCACTTGACCAAATGGCCCAGTAGTGCCGCGCGGACCACTTGGCCCAGTGGTTCCGACTCCTGTGGGACCAGTCGAGCCGGTCAAGCCTAGTGGTCCCGTCGCACCTGTCAAACCTGTCGCACCGAAGCCAGTCTGTCCAGTAGGTCCTGTAAAGCCAGTCACTCCTGATGGACCAATCCGTCCGGTCGCACCTGTCGCGCCCGTATTTGTTGCGGAGCCTGGAACACCTGTAGGACCCGTGGGACCGTCATTGCCTTGCGGACCGACTTCACCAGGATCACCTTGATTCCCTGTGGGACCCGTTGCCCCAAATCCGGTAGGACCGGTTGCACCGGTAGTTGCCGCCGTTCCAGGATTTCCTTGTCTCCCAGTTGGACCAGTCGGACCTGTGGGACCTGTTGCACCGGTATTCGTTGCTGTTCCTGCTGGTCCTACAAAGCCAGTAGGACCTGTTATTCCTGTTGGCCCAGTGAAGCCAGTGAAGCCAGTTGGACCAGTATTACCCGTCGAACCGGTGAAGCCTGTGTTTCCAGTCACACCTGTAGGACCAGTCCAGCCAGTAAAGCCTGTGGGGCCCGATGGCCCTGTGTTTCCAGTAACGCCTGTAGGGCCAGTCCAGCCAGTAAAGCCTGTAGGACCCGATGGCCCCGTGTTTCCAGTCACACCTGTTGCACCTGTCATGCCTGTGGAGCCAGTGGGCCCTGTCCAACCTGTTGGACCCGTTGCACCAGTCTTTCCTGTTGGACCCATATCACCTTGTCCGCCCAAATCTCCTGGTTGTCCCATCGGACCAGTAGGACCGCGACATCCTGTAGGGCCTGTTACACCGGTGTCTCCTGAGCAGCCCTTTGGACCTGTTGTTCCAGTTTGTCCGCGAATACCGGTTGGACCAGTCTTTCCCACGAGACCGGTAGGGCCAGTCATACCGGTTGAGCCAGTGTAACCAGTGGTTCCTGTTGCACCGGTATTTGTTGCAGTGCCTGCCGCGCCAGTCGGTCCAGTTTGTCCGGTAGATCCCACCGCTCCTGTGGCACCGAACCCGGTAGGTCCTGTCGAACCAGTCTCGCCAGTTGCACCAGTCGGTCCAGTTGCGCCCGTATTTGTGGCGCTGCCGTCCAGACCTGTTGGACCGACTGCTCCCGTGGCGCCAGTATTCGATGCTATTCCACCCGGACCGATAGGTCCTGTGACTCCCGTTGGCCCCGTTACACCGGTCCATCCGGTCAGTCCAGTAGGTCCCGTCCAGCCGGTGGGTCCTGTGCGACCTGAGGGACCGGTTGCACCCGTGTTTGATGCTGTTCCTGCTAATCCTCTGGGACCAGTGGGTCCAGTGCGACCAGTGGGCCCGGTTGCGCCAGTATTCGAGGCGGTTCCTGCGGGTCCAGTCCAGCCGGTAGGTCCTGTATAACCAGTTGGTCCAGTCGCGCCCGTATTTGTGGCGCTTCCTACTGGTCCGGTCATACCCGTGGAACCAGTCATACCTGTAGGACCGGTCCAGCCTGTGGGACCAGTCATACCTGTAGGCCCAGTCCGACCCGTGGGACCAGTGTAACCGGTTGAGCCGGTCACACCGCTTGGGCCTGTGACACCTGTCGCACCTGTCGCCCCAGTATTCGTTGCTATTCCTGCCTCACCCTGCACGCCTGTCGGGCCAGTTGCACCCGTATTCGTTGCAATACCAGGAGGACCCTGATATCCCTGTGGCCCTACATCTCCAGGCTGGCCTTGTTCGCCGGTTGGACCACGACATCCTGTTGGGCCGGTCGAACCCGTTGCGCCTGTATTTGTGGCAGTTCCTGCAGGACCCTGTGGCCCTGCTGAACCTGTTGCACCCGATGGACCCGTCCAGCCAGTTGCACCCGTGCTTGTGGCGTCTCCTGCGATACCCTGTGCGCCAGTGCAACCTGTAGGACCCCGTGGGCCTATTGGTCCGGTTTGTCCTACACGACCTGTGGGGCCGAAAATACCTGTAGATCCGGTCGGGCCTGTCCATCCTGTTGGGCCCGTTGCCGCCATGCTGATTCTATCTTAGCAACGTTAAAAAATCCAGTTTAGACACACGTCATCATCTCTATTTTGTCTTAGTGCTCTCCTTCCATGCACGAAATCCCCTCGTGCGCTCAATAAAGTATGATGATCCGAGCATTTGTATGGCCATTTGGTGAAGCTCGAGCTGTTCTGGCTTCATAGTTGCCAGATATTTATCGCCCTCGGATGTCACGGTATGCGGGGGCAGATCTGTCTTTCTCATTGTCGTGTCCATTGGTGTAGGGCGACCAGGCTCATCCCCGCAGCTCAATTTTAGCAGGTATCGATAGATGGTGGATGACCCTCGCCTATTGAGCGTGAAATCTACGGATGATATCTTCAGTATTCTAAAGGACAAGGGGCGGGCTCTCGCCACATTTAAGAAGGGTGACACGATTCATGTGTGGAATAGAATGAGCAAGGGCTACTCATATCGTCTGGATGAGGCACCAGGCCAGGGATTTGCTCCCGAGTTCAAGCCATGGGCCGATCCTGGTGAGATGCTCGCTCTTGGTGCATTTGAAGGAAAATATCTGAATGATTGTCTTCTGGAATTTCCTGCGGAGTGGTTTTTGCGCGCAGCGGGTCTTGGCAAACTTCATCCTTCCGATTACACGAAGGAAGTTAATTTCTTTCAGGCGGATTCGCGACTGACTATACAGGAGTGGCGGCGGAAAGGGTGGTTGCCTGGAGGTCCCAAGAAGACGGGACTTCTCGCGGATCCTCATACAAATCCCGATGAGCGCGGCTGGTTCCAGTGGTATTGCAGATATTGGATGGGTCGCCGTATGCCTGTGCTTGACGCGGAGCAGATACGGCGCTGGAAGGCATTCAGTCGTCACGACGCGCAAGTCAGGAAAAACTGTCAGCGGGGGGATCTCGAATGTCGCCCACGGCAGCGCCAGGCGCTTCTGCAGTGGGCCTGGAATCCATTTGTATAAGCCGAGGGTCCTAAAACTTTCTATGCTCTTCCACTAGGATGGCGTATGTAGCGTTCGATTTAGACTGCACACTCGGGTTCTTCGAAATAACAAATGCTCTCGCACATTTATGGAGTCCGGAATTTCTGCAGAATCCGGAGCAAGGTGCTCCTAACAGCACATTGAGAATCTCTGGAAAGCTCGCGTCCAAGCTGAAGCGCGCCCGCTACAACTTTGCCTCGGCTCTTCTCGAGTCGCCAGAACTGCTCGATACCATTATACGGCCAAATCTGGGCGTTATTATGAAGCAGCTGCTGGCCGCCAAGCGCGCCAGGAAACTCCAGACAGTTATTATCTATTCCAACACGGGTGTATCATACTCTGTGGAGCTCGCAAAAACGCTGATTGAGCGTTTATACGGGGTTCACGGATTCTTTTCACTGCTCGCGGATCACTGGCATCCGCTGCGGGGAGACGATCATATTCACGAGCGCGAGGGTGTCTATATTGAGCCTCTGAAGACAATTTCCACGCTGCAGAAACTGTTCAAATCTGCTACAAAATCGGCAAAAGATATTCCTCTGCGGAAAATACTGTTCGTGGATGACAGGCAGCCGAAACACCAGCTGGCGGATCAGGAGAAGTATGGACTCACCTATGTAGTTCCTGATAGATTTGTCCCGAAAGTCACCCAACTACAGAAGAAGGCTATTCTGCTCATGGCTATAGATGCGCTTGACGGAGTTGGCCTTTTGAACGATCAGGAATATCTCAACTCTGGATTCTGCCATAGGAAGATTCCATATGACTTTGTGCTTGTATATAATATTCATGGATTCCCAGATCTTTTCACATATGTGTGGGACCAGATTCTGAGGGTGAAGGGCTCTGCAAAGAAATGGGTTCCCGATTCGATGGTGCTCAGTCGCCAGATTACGAAATTCTTGGAACAGGTGTAAGACCACCCTATAAAAGGTTGAGATAGCGCCCGACCCCATGCACAATGGCGAAGAGTAAGCCGCCCCAGATAGAATCGGCAATGGCGAAGTTGAGTTCATACTTCGCCAGTGTTGAATAATTCGTGAAATCATAGACGGCATAGACGGCCAGACCGGTCAAGAATGCATCGAGGGTGCCCCGTGTTTTGAGGACAAGATATCCGAGGGCGAGATAGACGGGTGGCGCACCGGCCCAGCGTATGGTCATGGGCGCACCGCCCTGCACGGTTTTCGTCATGGTCTGGGCCCATTCGCTCGTTGCGTAGAGCCAAGGGAGATCACAGACAATAAACAGAGCGGCGAGGGGCAGGACTTTTCTCACAAGGTCAAATGCGTCCATCGGGTTATCTCTCTACTCCTACCCAAGTCTAGAAATGGCGGAAGAAACACTTCGGTTAGAAGGATTTTCCGATTCCTTGCGCGGGACACGGAGTTATTGCGTCGCGGCAACTCCCGCCTTTGCCCAGCGATTCTTGAAGAGTCGTCTAGCGGCCCTGGATGCGGATGTTGCACATAGAGGCCGCAAGATTCTCGTATTTCAGGGGACTGCACCAGCCCCGCGCTGGCTCTCGCAGCACGGATGGGATGCGACATTTCATATACGGGATATAACGGATCTCAAGCTGGCGCTGACACATCTACAGCATGCCGTGCGCCCTACCCGGGTTGTCTGGGCAGGTGGTGATCCTGCCCCCGCCGTTCTTGCGACTCTTGCGCGCATGGATGGAATAACTCTGCTGAGTCTGGGTGAGAAGGCGCCCACGGCTATAGAGCACTGGCAGGGGATCTTCTGGTCACCAGATGCTAGGCAGGAGGACGTTGAGCCAGCTCTTGTGGCGCGTATGGGGCCTACAGGGATTACAGGTCTCCGCTCGGTTCTGAAGGAGCTGCGGGGATCACAGGTCGGTCTTGTCTGGTCCTCCATAGGAGAATCGGATAAGAAGGGGTCCATATATTGGTATGATCCATCCGAGGGCGGCGAGGCAGCGGCGCAGATTGATTTGGTGGAGGCCGCTGCTGTTCTTACAGATGTCGCAGCTCTTCTCCTCAAGAAGTAGTAAGCATTTTATGGAGAATATCCTTATGTTTGAACAGCTGATTTGCCAGGCGAGAAAATCCTCCTGATGTCTGCAGAAAGTATTTGCCACCCGCGAGAATGAGAAGATCAATCAGGGCATTGCGCAGATTATCAGAATCTGTTTTGCCGTAATCATGCAGCCTGCCGTTTTTTTCACTAGTATTGTGTTTATTCGTTGCAGGCGTATGAAGAATCTGCGGATACTTCCGCTTGAGTGTCTTTAAAAGATGAGTGTTATCCGTTGCAATATATGGAGGATATGCTGAGTGCTTATGTATAAATCCCTCTATCACTTTGATAGGGGTATTTTTACTGTTTTTGCGTGTGACATTTTTGGACCGAGGTTTCGCTTTTCCCATAGTATTTACATTATTCATGATTTGTAACTTTCTATCTGTGGCACGAAGATGAATAGATACATATTCTGCTGGCATGGGGATGGAACGCACAACATTTCTATAGGTTTGAAGAAACTGTGGAGTAAATCGCAAGTGTTTGAAGGTATTGAATGGCAGCATATATCCCCCACCTCCTTTGCTAGAATACAGAAGAACCTTTTCACGCGGATATATTTTGTGTATATCAAATGATGCTGGTTCTGTTCTAAATTTCTTAGCCTTCTTTGCTACCTCTTGGAAATATGCGATAGATTTATACATTTCAGGTTCAAAGGGTCCAGATTCGAGTTCTTTCATCTTTTCTTTGGCATTCAGATACAGTGGGACGGGATATTTGGATACGTCAAATATCGTGCTGACATCTGTTGCGGCATAACTGGCAATCTCCCAAATAATGGAGTATTTGTGATTGATCGCGTATTGCGTGCAGATTCCGAGATGGGTCAAGGCGTCATTAAATCCATTCAATGAAATCACATATATAAAACTTTCTCCTGCATGGACTGGCTGGGGGCGAGACGTTCCTTCTGCACCGATTGGAAGCTTGCTGTGGCCACGGTGCGACCAGCAGAGTATGGTCTTTGAAGTCCGTTTATTAGGATGCAGTGTGATTGGACCGGTGTCCCATATCTCATTTGGAGGCAGCCCTACCGCATTTGCACAGAGACTTATTACAGATTGACATTGGCGATGAAATTTGAAACGGGGGTCACTACTCTGGCCGTCGTGTTTGCGGCTTCCGTCACATGCGCCGTCTTTACAGGCACGAATGAACATTTTTATCATTTCTGCGGCCTTTTTATTTGCCATATTAATGCCGATGAGGCCGCCGGCGTGTTCAGGCATGTTTTCCGCCTCATCGCGTGTGACGTTAAAATACTCGAGGCATGCATCACTACAGGTCTGCGCGCAGTTATAGCTGCCGTTTCGTATAGTGAGATATCCATCGCGCTCTATTTTTTCAAAAATAGGGCTCACGTCGCGCATAGCAACTACCGGGCTATCCACCCATAAAATCTTCTGGTAGCCTTGTTTAATAGCCTCTTCAAAGGCGGCGGCCTTGGCATTATAGGGATTATTTGTGTTATAATGTTCGTTCGGAAACTCTGACCACATAAGGGTCGTTCCGTGAAAACGGCCCTGGAGCGAGGCTCGGAGGCGTTCTTGTTCTTTTGGATAGCGCCCACCGATAGAGACGTTTATTATACATCTCATCTTACTATATGGGGCCATTTAAAACAGCTTATCGGCCTTGTTGATTTCGCGCGGGATCCATCTTACACCTGTCCATAGTGTATCCTTTGCGATGTGTTCAATCTTATTACGATAGTAACGTGCATATTCATGCTTCAAAGGGGGCCGGAATATGAGCCCGTGAATAACACTCAGATTGTCGTTTTCCAGGGCGATTATATCATGATCGCGTGATACCGCGAGTTCGAGGCCGAAGGCGACGGATGCCCACTCTGTTTCGGTGGATGATCTTGCATGAATCTCCGTGAGGGCAGAATGACGATCCCCAGCATCGGGTCCTGTTATGACGGCCGCGACTCTTGATTTGGGATGGGTGCGCCGAAAGGAGCCGTCGGTCTGCACACGGGCGAACGAGAGTGGGGTCATTTTACTTACGCCGTTGAGGCGGATATAGGGTGTGAGGATAGCACCTAGCACCTTAAATGTCATTCTGTTTGATAATATTTGTTAAGGTTGCTTTATGCTGTAAATGCCGAATATATTCTTTTATTATACTCTTTGGCAGGCTTACTTGCCAAACAGCCTGAATGTTCCCTTCTTCGCCTTGAAGCCAGCCTTCACCAGGCGCTTCAGTGCCTTCTTACCCGCCGCGTGCTTCCTCCTGGAAACAATGCGCCCCTTCTTGGTCTTCATCAGATCCTTCCTGGTGAGGCCGCCGCTGGTGTGCTTGGCACTTCCGTGAAATACCTGCGCCTTGGTGCCAACAGTCTTCATTGCGCCGCCCATCATGTTCTTGCGAGTAGAGTTCATTATATATGATCATTAGAAAGGAATTCGTGGGCATCCTCCACCCAGAATCTCCTGCTGTAGGCGCCCCATCGTCTCCAAATCATACACGCCCGCAAAATGCACTAAAAAGGTTCCCACTTGCCAAAGAGGCTGACCAGGCAGTCCGCGCAAATACGCATTGAATCGCGTATGGTCTGCCGTAGTTTGGGTCTTTGCCAGATCCCTAGGCACCGTTTCCAGAAGACGAATCATGGCCGCATTCTCCCACCAAATATGATATGTCAAATCCCCCTGCTCTCCCACACGTCGCCACCAGTCTCGGAGCCACGCCGTATTTCTCATCAGCATATTTCCAGAATTCAGGTGACCACATGAATCAATAGTTATCAGAAGATCCTTTTCATCCGGAAGAAGTGGTAGAACATGCTCCTCCAGACTCAAATAAGGATTCGTAATCATGACATCCGCGTCGGAAAGAAATACCAGCTCTCCCTCGGGTAACTCCACCAGCAGCGAAAGAACGAACTCAATCTTCGACCACGGAATAGGCTTCTCACGATTCCAATACTCTTCGCCACCCTGAACATACCGATAGCCGTGTCTGGCGGCATACTCGCGTTTAGAGCGGAGTGACGGCTCCAGAGCCTTCTTAAAATCCGGCCCGATTGCCAGAGTTGCTATCACCACCATCTACATGTAGAAATATTGGCTCTTTACGTCTGTTTCCCGCGTATTATATTCAGTGTAGAGTAGGATGGCCCCGAGGTCTAAGACGTATAAACGAAAAATCCGTCGCCGCGGCACTCGCCGATCGGCAAAGGAATTGCTTCTCTATCAGATAAAACCCTATACAGAAAGCCAATTCAAACAAATTTCGAAGATTTGTAATAGCATCCCGAGGAGTCAATTAGTATCAGACGAAAAGGCCGTAGGAAGGCTCATGCATGTCTTTGAGGATACGCGGCATCCTATCTATAATCTGATTTACAACCCAAAATTCTTAGAAGCAATGCGTGTAAAGCTTAACAATCCTGGGATCGTTCCGTGCATGTCAATCCCTATCGAGTATCGCGTCTATAACAGTGGATCGTATATGGATTGGCACAGAGACACCCAGATGCTATCGGATCAAAATCAGTATGAATGCGTCCTGACTCTGACAAACACGTCGGACAGTGTAACTATGATTGACTATGGAACACACAAGGAGAAGATTAGATCCGTTCCCAACAGTCTTATTGTCGTGCGAGCGAACGGTATTCGGCACGCGGTTAGTAAAACCACAAAGGGTGAGAGGACTATCGTGAAATTCACATTCATGACCGCTCCGGTTTAACAGCCTTCGTCTAAAAATTGATGTTGCCTGTGCCCATGAGTGCTATCATACATGCCATACACCTATCAAAAGAATCAGGCGGGTGAGTTCGTCTGCGGAATCTGCGCGGCTGTCAAGAAGAATCAGAATACTATGCATTATCATATGAAGCGTCATGAAGGCCATCTCCCTTTCGAGTGCCCGACGTGTAACAAGGAATTTATGCATGCGCAGACGCTGGCGCTTCATGTGGCCGCCCGCCATTCGGAACAGGAGGCGGCCTCTCTTAAATGTCCGTCTTGCCCTTATAAGACTCTTACAAAGGCAAATCGGATAATCCATTTCATGCGGAAGCACTGTGCAGAGGCTGTTGCGAAGGTGGCAACCACGGGCAATACATGCCCCGAGTGCAAGAAGGAGTTAAATAGCAGCACGGCGTTTCTCTATCATTTCGCCACGAACCATTCTAGAGTGCTCGGTGAGCAACATCATGAGATCTTGGCCGATATTCTACAGTAAGGCCTTTCAAACCTCTGATGACTTGACAAATGTCTGTGACATGATAATAAGCTTATATAAGTGATAGCCGAACGCTCCAAATGCGAGCAGGAGAAGCATATCGTAGGCGGGGCGATGAGTCTTTTTTCCGTGATATCCTATCCAGAGGAGCAGAGGTGCAATGATGGCAACATGCATGAGATTGATCCACAGATCCGGGGATCCTGCGAACCAGCGTCCGACTGCTCTGTATCCGTGATAGACAAGGACAAGAATTCCGAGACCGAATAGGAGATTATAGATCCATTCTGGAGTGGCTGCTCGGTTGAAGCCTACCCATAAAAGGAGTGGGGCCACAAAGATAACATGAAATACTACTATTAAGAGATAGTGGTCAATCATTTCTCTGCGATGAGAGTTTATTTTGCTGCAACTTTCTTCAGTGCGTCATAATTCACACTGACCACATATATCACTAGTATCGACCCGACGATTGCAGCAATCTGCTGAAGAGAAAGAGAGCCCTTCATGTAGCTTTAACAGGGGTGCCGTTAATTTTCGCCATATGATGGCGAATCCAGGTCTCCACCTTGAAGTTATCGGTAGAGGAGTAGGTATCAACGACCTGCTTGTTGGCGACGATCAGAAAGGTGGGAATAGAGCGGACTCCGCAATAGCCCGCTGTGTAATTATTCTGATCCACATCACACTTCAGCCAATTCACCTCTGTTACCGCTGCCTCCAGTGCGGGAATGTCGAGCTTCCTGCAGGCGCTGCACCATGTCGCTGTGAAATAGATGACTGTAAAATATGGCAGAATAGTGCCCTCAGGAACAGGTTGCCGCCCAAGGAGCTGCTCAAACTCTTCCTGATTCATTAGATAGCGCATTTTCCTACTCAGATTCTTGCGCTGCCGCTTTAGCCCTGACAATACCGAGACTGACGCCGCCGAGAACAATCATGGCAAGTGCGCCTAAAAAGAGGGTTGTGGGGATATCGGGAATCTCTTTTCCACCGCCGGTTTGTTCGGAGGTGCCCTTGTTTAATATATTGTTTGCGATCTCAGTGAGGCTTTTTGTGGGCGCTGCGCCTCCACCTCGTTGGGGCAGAGCGGGCATAGGAGCCGAAGCCGCCACAGGAGCCGAAGCCGCCACAGGAGCCGCGAGAGCCGTAGATATTTGGCTAGTATTTGTCTTCAATGCTGATATCACCTGTGGCAGAACGGCAAACGCTCCCAAGCTACCGCCCGCTAAGGCTGTTGTGCTGCCAACAACAAGGATAAGAGTCTGTAGCGCAGGCTTATATGCGGCAACAATCTCGGAAGGAAGATACTCTAGAAGACTATATGCCCCAGTGCATAAAAGCCCAATCCCTGTCGCCAACATCACAGGCGTTACAGTTCCCGAAATAGGTGGATAGTTACCCGTCGAATCCTTGATCGGGGCATTTCCCACTTTTGTCCCCAAAAACGGCACCTTGAATCCCTCAGCGTCGAACGTCGGGCTGAACATCTGCACCAAGTCGAAAATATACCACGGATTCAGCACAATCAGCCAACTGATATACCACAGAGATGGGTAATATGCTGTTATCATTTTGCTCGCGAGAAGACACATGGCCTGCAGACCAGCCTTTGTAGCACCCCAGACAGTGGAGCCCATCGCGAATAGATTCATGCCACCATATCCCAGGAAGGAGAATGGCTGAAATGGGATTCCTCCCGCAAGGAAAAACAGCCCGAGCCACTGCACAGGAATGCCCTTCTTAATGAAGTTCTGTATAGGGGTTAATCCAGAACTCTGCACAGAAGCAACAGTTGGAATACCTTTAGTCAGACCCGCCAACTGACCTGTGACTGACGCAATTGAAGCCATCGCTAATCAGACATACGACCTAAATCTTGAACAGAAGCCCCGCGAATCCATTCACCACGCGCAGCACATTGTGATTCTTGGTATAGACCACAATGTGTGCATTTCCACGATTAGGAATATATGCCGGATTTACGATCTGATATGTCTGTGGAACACCGTTATTGACAACCGGCTTTCCATTTGCGTCAAGCACTGGAACAGTGAGTGTGGCCGTAGCGTTCGCATCCGGGCGAAGATTAATAACAAGATTCATATTATCGATTCGGCTGGCATTCAGGGACCCACTGGGCTGCATTTCCTCTGGCCGGAGTGAGAAGCTGTATAAATAGATGAACTTCTTGACATCTGTGGAGGTGTGATACTGGAATGGCTGAACGATACGGAAATATCCTGCATCGCGTGCATCGAATCGGTCATATCCATCCACCTGTATAACGGCATCCTGGAGCATATCCTGGGAGTTGCCTGGTTCGTAAGCCGACGTGGAGCCGTAGTTATACCACTCGTGGGTTGTCTGCATAACATCGCGCTGCAGAACCCAGATGATCTCTCGCAGGGGATGATTGAACTCCAGTCGGATGGTGTGGGTGTTTGAAATGGCCGGTAATGACACCTGTGGAGTGTATTGGATCTGCTCGATCAGATACTCATGCGTATTCGCAACGAACCTTCTGCGCTCCTCCGTATCAAGATAGACATAATCACCCCATAGGCGAATATCAACAATCTTCGTGGGCTGAGGCTGCAATGGCGCGCATCCTGGCGTGAGACTGGAATTCTGAATCATACCTGCCAGACTGCGAAATTTCACGTTGATACGGATAGGGTGATACTGCATCGCCAGCAGAGGAAGATAGAGACCCGGATTTTTGTTGAACCAGAACTGCAAAGGTATATACAGTTTCTTTGCACCATACGTGTAACCACCTACGGAGCAGGTGGCGGGAGGGATGGTCACCGGTGGTGAGTTGAGACCATCCACGCGCCCAACCATGTTACTCAGAGCATCTACCTGCCCAGCGGGTGTAGAGAGCGTTGACCATATATTCATCCATTCTCCGGTCTGTTTGTCAATCTCCTGTTCGCCGATTTCCAGTGAAATCTCCTCGATCAGCGAATATCCCGTATTATTCACATAGGCTGCAGCAGTTCCGTCCGTCATCGTCACATATGGCAGAACAACCTCCATGATGATGGATCCGAGCAGATCACCTCGCCTGGGCACGAGGGCAGTCACACGCTTTCCAAAGTCCGGATCGCCGTCAAAGTAGATCGACTGGGACTCCATAGCAAAATTGGTATAGCGCCTATAGACCATCTTAAACCAGGTTATTTGGGGATTTCCTGTTAAAAATACATCCTGCTTTCCTTGTGCGACAAGTTGAAGTAGGCCTCCTCCTCCTGGCATTCTAGTGTGTTGCGCGACTTATTGATGGCATGGTATTCTTATCCTGCTTCATTGCCGCAGTAGAGAGAGGCAATCGCCATACCGGGTAGTAATATATACATGGTATCGCGTCCTTTGTCCAGCGCCCAGAATCTCACAATCTAAAAAAGAAGGGGTATGGCCACGAATCTTAAAACATTAGATGCTGACATTATCACACTCCGACAAATCAATGTTCGCTCTGCGGCAAATGGCTTTATTCCCGCAGATAACATTTTAGTGTCTAACGGTGCAGGATTAGGGTATTGGACATCCATTAGCTCGATTGTGCCGAATCCGTTCTATTGCATCAGTGACTCTACCGGTTCCACCATGTGTGCAAATGACGTCAGCACAACGCTTCGTGTAAGCACAGTCGGGGTCCAAGGCCTCTTTTCTGGATATATCGACTCCGTCGCCAGCACATTCACATTCAGCAATGCCTATCCCAATCTTCAGGTGGCCCTCGACACTGTTCCTGCAGTTACGCGTCTTGCTGCCGGTCTCGTGCCTAGCTCCGAAAATCTGACGATATCAACCGGCCAATCCACTATCAAATTCATCGGGGTGGGGGATCTGCGTCTTTCGACTGTGACGGATCTGCGCGCAGTGTTTTTCTCCGTCAGCAGCTATTCTGCGACCGGCTATGCGGATCTTTCTGGAGAGGCTCGCGCCTGGCGCGGATTCTCCTACAGCACACTCTCTACCACTGCCGGATACGGAAACTTCGTAAGTAGTATCCCGTATTCCACATTCTATAGGGTAAATGAATACGTGGGATACGGATGGGACTGGACACCACTTCTCACAAGCAATATTCCGATGTCGACTGTGGAGACCTATCCCGATTACTCCACGGGCGATGTCTATTTCAGCACGCTATCCTTCCCTATTGACCCCTTTATCCGCTACATCCACCCCAACTCGACCACCAAAATGTTTCTGGAAGTTACTCCCTCGTATTTCTTTCAGCGCATGTATCTCGGAAAGAGCACAATGAATCTTGTCAAGGAATTCTCCACCTTTATTCAATATGAGTCTCCGACTTCTGGCCGCCAGATTATGAGCAAGTCGGCGAATGGTAGCTATCTGTTCTCACAGAGCTCTAATGCCTATAGCTCTAATTACTATAATGCCCCTCTGCGGCTCGAACTCGACACGGCGTTAATGATGAGCAATGCACTCAATGATGGGCTTCTAACAAATAACTATTATACTCTGTATCACCGCATTCCTGGAGCGATGGCCAGTCTCTTATCGGACGGCTATTGCGACTACAATATTGATGCCCGCAGTGGCTTCAGCAATCGGCTCATCACGTATGACAATCACACCGCATATAATAATGGCGTGTTCTTGCATGTCTGTAATCAGCCCGGGGCAACACCACCTATGCCAGGTCCTTGATCTCTACGCCTTCGCGTTTTCCGAGTTCTGCCGCCCAGAGTTCCAGCTTTCCTTGGACGATTGCCGTTGGTCTATAGGGCCATGGCGACAGATAGACGGCATTTGACCAGGGGCCGGCGCGCACCCAGGCTAGATGAACATCACCACGGCCATGAGAAAACTTCCAAAAGAATCGCTGACCTTCAGTATTCTCTGCGAAATTTACCCGGATTTCTACGTGCCGCCTCTGATCCGGCGCGGTTATCGCGAGGGGCCATTCGCGCTCCAGCTTGGCGCAGAGGGCAGCATACCAGGCCGCACAGGCCTCCAGTCTCCAGAGAGTTGCCTGAAACGTGAATCCGTAGGTGTCTGCCCTAGGCGTCAGCCTGGCCCAGGAGGTGCCTGGCTCTGGAGGTCCCTTTGGACCTGGGCACGGCATTAGACGCATACTGCTAATGGTGGAATCCGCTTGCAGCATCGAGAACATATCCGCTATGGCGATGCCATCGGGCGCACGGTCAAGCAGAAAATCCTCCTGCATTGGAATAACATAGTCAAATCTGCCGGTGGAGGCCAGCTTTTCTAGAGCCTTTGCGCGGGAATCGAGAAATCCGGATTCGCTGGGCTCGAGTGTTAGCAGTTCGACCCCGAATTCACTACGAAGTTGCTGGCATATGGGATGATCAGGAACCTCCGTAGCCAGGACCCGAGTCACGGGAAACCAGGGTGCGTAGCGCTTCATCAGAGTAAAATGAAGAGGCAGCAGCCCGTAGTATTTCGGTGTGGAATTCACGAGATACACGCATCTTTCCATCTTCTGTAGAAGGGGTGCAGATACCTAAGGTGGGCAACCTAATTCCAGGTAGAATGCTGGCCAAAAACCCAAAGACCGGTGCGGATATCCGAATCATACAACTTGAGACGTCCATTTGGAGAGACCAGAAAACTGTGGTCTGGTTTGACGAGGCGCCAGCGGCAGCAGCCCCGTGGGCCCGCTGGGACATCGGAGCGACCAGTCCCGCGGCGGCTGTCGCCCTCAAGAACGCAGGTATCAAGCCGGATATTGTTCTCTGTCTCGGCGACGTGGAGGCCGCCTATGACTGGCTGAAGAGCGGAGCCTGGTCGTCCGCCCGCCTCGTGGCCGTTCCAAAGGCTCTCGTGGATCATATTGGACTCGAGGACATGATCGCCCTCCGAATGTCCAATCTGCTTTGTCTGGATGAGATGCACGAGCTGTATCCTTTTACGGGCGCCAAGTGGAATGGAACGGTGGAGGATGCGAAGACTCTTGTGACTCTTGGTCTCCATTATGGTCGCACGTTTCCGTGTGCGCCGAGTGCAGAGCGTCTGGCCGTTTGCGCGGAGCGGGGGCTGAAGGTCTCTACGACGACGGAGGCCCCCCGTCCTATGTGGCTGATTACGCAGTATTATACGGCCGCCAAGGCCCGCCGTCAGAAGGAGATTGAGGCCTGTCTCCATAAGAATCTTGAGTGTCCGCTAGTGGATCGCGTAGTGCTGCTGAATGAGACTGCCTGTGCCCCGAAGCACCCTAAGCTAGAGGAGCACGTGGTAGGAAAGCGTCTTACCTACGGAGATGTCATCCGTTGGATCAAGGAGAAGCTGCCTGAAGAGGTGATTGTCGTTTTTGCGAATGCCGATATCTTTCTGGATGGGGAGTCCTGGAGAACTCTGTGGTCTACGGATCTTGATACGCAGGCGAAGTTTCTCGCGCTGCTGCGTTGGGACGTCGATGGAATCGGAAAGGCTGAGATGGATGCCGCAAAGCTGTTCGGGCCGCGCGCGGATTCCCAGGATACGTGGGTGATCTCTGCCAAGGCCGTCAAGGCTGCCGAGTGGGATTGGCCGGCACTTGAATTCCCTTTCGGACAGGGGGGCTGTGACAATGCTATTACGGTGGAGATGTTCAAGCGGCGGTTCATCGTGGCAAATCCGGCTCTCACTCTGCGGACATTCCACTTTCATACGAGCGAGGTGCGCACCTATGACCCGCGCAACATCGTGGATAAGCCTGCCTATCTCTATATCCATCCTTCGGGGCTGCATGATATGAAGCCGGTTATGGACATTAGCGCAGTGGCCAAGGAAACACAGAAGCTCACATTCAAGCCGTTTCCAAGACCTGTGCGCGGGCCTCTGAGCCAGGCACAGGCTCTCACTTTCTGCACAATGGTGTCTCGGGCAACGCAGGGGGTAGTGCAGCTCGATGCGGGGTCGCAGAATATGTGGGCACCGCCTGCGATCTCCTTGCACAGTCTTGCAGATGTATTCCAGACGCGCGAGGGGCTCGCCTACACATATGATTCTATTCTGGTGGGAAAGACCAAGGCGTCGAGGTCGGCCTGGGCCGAGTCGCAGCTGAGTTCTATGTCGCCTTCTCTGGCAGTAAAGGAAGCTGTCATCGCCCCGCTGTCTGAGGATATCGCAAGTAATCCTGCGAAGTATGTGCTGCAGTATCTCTCTAAAGTGTTACTCTTGAAGCGGCTCTTTGCAGCACCTGAGGGTGAATTCTGGTGTTCCAAGAAGCCGGCCTGTGTGCAGGCACTGCGCGCCTTCCGTTGGGAGGAGCGCGAAGTCCCCGTGTTGTCTTTGGAGGATAATATGCAGACCTGGTGCTCAAAGGCGGCCGTATGGAACTATGAGGATACTCCTGCCGAGCTGGTTTCTCAGGAGGAGGTCGGAGCTCTGCGCACGGCCTTTGGTCTGGGCGGCGGATGGCTGCCGGCGACCCGAGAGGATAAGCCCCGCCTTGTTATCTTTGTAGATTCTGCGTGGCTGACGGATGATATTGCAGAGGAGCTCGAGCGGCAGCTTCCGCAGCTCGATATGAAATTCATTTGGGTTGGGCGCACGGCGCTCGAGCAGACGCTTCTGGCTTTGCGCGGGGCATGGGGTGTTCTGCTGTTTTCCAAGGAGCTGGCTCCATGGAGCTGGGTGCTTCCTCTTAAGGGACTCGTCTGGGAGATCCAGTCGGAAATGGAGCCGAATGCGGGGCTTCTGCATTTGTCGGGGGCGGCAGGACTGGAGCATCGGCTCACGATTGTTCCAAAGGGTGTACCGAATGCGGTAGAAAAGGCGGCAGTTATTGCAAAGCTCGTGAAGGCCATGAGTGCCGAGTTGCCTGCGGCTGCGGCTGCGGCTGCGGCTCCGCCTCCACCTGCGGTCAAGCCCCAGCTTTTTCTTCCGACTGGACACACCGGTTTTTTCGCCCACGCAGGAGATTCCTTTCGTGAAATGGCTGGAATTTGGGCTGAACGAGGGTTTGTGGATATTGTTCCAAGTAAGACCCAGCATGTTTGGCTTGACGATACCCTTTTATATGATAGGCCGACTCTGGAGTGGCTTACTGCATCCACCGATCCGAAATGGACTCGCGGGCTCTTTGGGAATCCTGTTCCTCCTGCAGGCGGCTCCGCCTGGAGTTTCTGGCCCCGTCGCCCGAGTCTTGTGGAGGCCGCCGTTGCCAGAGGTGCTCCGACCCGTCCCTGGGAGAGCCGTGACAAGGGCGTCGTATTTTACGGTCGCTCCGAGAATGCCGTCCAGAGAAAGCGGCGCACGACGGCTGATTGGGCTCCTGCCTGCGATGAATTCGTCCATGTGGATGGTGCAAAGCCCTATCCGTATTCCCAGACCGAGTATTTGGACAAGCTCGCCGCTGCGAAATACGGTCTCTGTCTGGCCGGCTACGGCAACAAGTGCCATCGCGAGATCGAGTGTATGGCAATGGGATGCGTTCCGGTCGTCGCCCCTGAGGTTGATATGGACAGCTATGCCGAGCCTCCCCAGGAGGGACTCCACTATTTCCGCGTGGCAGATCCGGCCGATGTGAAGCGTGTTGTCGCCGAGGTGACAGCCGAGCGCTGGACGGTGAT
>Ga0214921_10002087_pt1 | contig 33043 bp, 30 predicted proteins | sample LL1505_MetaG_FD_177992 | JGI IMG/M metagenome (GOLD analysis project Ga0214921, IMG submission 177992) | Freshwater microbial communities from Lake Lanier, Atlanta, Georgia, United States - LL-1505 | ecosystem: Environmental > Aquatic > Freshwater > Lake | place: USA: Georgia | collected... | reverse complement strand
TGCGATTGGAGAACCGTCTTTAGCATCTAATACCTTACCTGTAACTGTTTTATTCTGTGCTTGTGCATTGATAGCAAGCAAGCCAAGAAACAGTCCTAAAATAGAGGACTTAACAATTTTTGAAAAATTCATAATTGGCAGTTTATTGGTTTAATAAGCGGTTACAAAATACACATTTTTGATATGAAACACATTTTTTGTTAAATAATTTTTAACTTTTTGACTGGCCCCTTCACAAATGTTCGTTTTTGGCCCCAATTTGTCAAACAAAAATCGCTTGTAACTCAATGATAGATTGATTTATTCCTATTTTAGCCTACCCTTTATTATTTATACAAAAGGTGCAAAATTGAAAAAATATCTAATATTTGCAAACGTTTGCGGTAAATTTTGTGTTAATTTTCCTTAATTTGAACTTTGTAAAGCTTTCATGTTATGATGAACACGACCCTCAAATTATTGGCACAACAATTACAACTCAGTATATCTACTGTTTCTAGAGCTTTGAAAGATCATCCAGATATTTCAATGGCTACAAAAGAGAAAGTACATGCGCTAGCAAATAGCCTTGACTACGAGCCTAATGCTTACGCCATTCAGTTAAGAACACAGAGTAGTAAAATATTTGGCGTTATCGTGCCTGCCATTTCGAATTTGTTTTATGATAGTTTTATTGCTGCTATAGAAGAAGAAAGTAGAAAAAACGGATATGCATTAATGATCTTGCAATCAAGTAACAACACCGAAAACGAACTGAATAACTTAAAAATTTTTAGACAGACTAGAGTTTCTGGTGTTTTTGCTTGCTTATCTGCACATACACAAAATTTAGAAGTGTATGAGAAAATGAGTAACAGAGATATTCCAGTTGTTTTTTTTGATATTGTTCCTAAGGATAATAAATACACAAAAGTGAGAATGGCAGACGAAAGATGTGCCATCATTGCTGCAGAAAAAATTATTGAAAGAGGAGCTAAACACGTGTTAGCAATTTTTGGCGACCCTGCATTATCCATTAGCCAAAAAAGAAAACAGGCTTTCCAGCAATTCATGGAAAAGTATGCGCCTAAAACGCATTGTACTTATGTTAATACCCATAGCTCTATAGAAGCAGAAACTGCATTTGATAAACATTATAGTAAAACACAAAAATTTGATACAGTATTTGCAATGACAGATGAAATTTTAATTGGTGTAATGAAATCTATTCAGGCACATAATATAAAAGTGCCAAAAGAGATTGGAGTGATAAGTATTAGTAATGGATTTATTCCAAATTTATACCACCCAACAATTAGTTATGTAGAAACGAGTGGATTTGAATTAGGTAAATTAGCATTTGTGCAAATGCTTGCAAATATTAAAGGCGGGAAGACCTTGACTGAACTAACTGTAGATGCAAAATTTGTAGAAGGTAAATCTATGTAAACAATAGCACTTTACTTACCAATACAAAATTTAGAAAAAATAAAATCTAATTGATCTTCGTTGGTAATTTCGCCCGTAATTGTTCCCAAGTAATGCAATGCTTGACGAATATCCAAAGCCAATAAGTCACCTGTTACATTTTGTATTAAACCTGTTTCTATATCATTCAAGGCGAGTATTAATTTTTTTAAAGAAGCCGCATGCCTTGCATTGGTGACAATGGTGCCTTCTTTATTCAATCCATCCCCCACCACTTTTTGATTCAATGCATTTTCTAAGGCACCGATATTTTCTTTGTTTTTTGCAGAGATAAATAATACATCTTTAAATACAGGATCTGTTTTAATGGATTGATCTAAAGCAAGGTCTATTTTATTGCCTACTAAAATTAATTTATCTATCGCAACACCAATATCGGACTGCCATGCTTGAATTTCTGTTAAGGATTGATTGCTTGCATCAAATAAAGCAATTACAATATCTGCTTCTTGAATTTTTTCCCTACTTTTTTCAATACCCATTTGCTCAATCGAATCATCTGTTAGCATCCTGATACCTGCGGTATCAATTAATTTATACAATACGCCTTGAATATTAATATACTCTTCCACCGTATCTCTGGTGGTGCCTGGGATATCACTCACTAAGGCCCTGTTTTCATTTAACAATGCATTTAATAAAGTAGATTTCCCTGCGTTTGGTTTTCCAACAATGGCAACTTGTACTCCATTTTTGATGACATTACCTAATTTAAATGAGTCGTATAATTCTTGGGTTCTCATTTGCAATTGATGCACTAAATTTTCTAATTCTTTCTTATTAGCAAAAGCCACATCTTCTTGTGAGAAATCCAATTCTAATTCAATCAATGCCGAAAACTTAATTAATTTTTCACGCATTAATTGTAGGTCATTAGAAAAGCCGCCTTTCAAATTATGCAATGCAGTTTTTCTTGCTGCCTCTGTATTGCTTGCAATTAAATCTGCTACTGCTTCGGCTTGTGTTAGATCTAATTTGGCATTTAAAAAAGCACGTTGAGTAAACTCTCCTGGCTTAGCCATTCTTGCGCCTTTTTCAATCATCAATTGTAAAATTGAATCTTGTATAAATGGTGAACCATGGCATGAAATCTCTACTACTTCTTCACCTGTATAGGATTTAGGTGCTCTGTAAATACTTGCTACCACTTCATCCAGTACTAAGCCCTTATCCATTAATTTTCCAAAATGTACCGTATGCGAAGCCTGCTTGGTCAAATCCTTTTTTTCAAATACTGCATTCACAATATTGATTGCTTCTGGTCCACTAAGTCTTATCACCGCTATGGCGCCTAATCCAGGTGCAGTAGCGAGGGCTACAATTGTGTCATTCCAGTTGCTTAATGTGCTTTGCATGGATGCAAAATTACACAAAAAAAGGCTCCCAATTGGGAGCCTTTTTATATAGAATCAAATTGAATCTTAATCTTCAGATACCATGAAAACAATTGTTTGTCTTTGTCTGTAAATTACATTACGTCCATTTTGAACAGCTGGTTTCCATTTTGGACCTCTTTGAATTACACGTACTGCTTCTTCTTTAGTACCATAGCCAGGATCATTCTCTGCTTTTACTTCAGAGATAGAACCATCTTTAGATACGATAAATGAAACTACTACAGAGTATTTCCCAGTAGGTGCACCATTTTCAACAGGTAAGTCTCTATTCAAGGTACGCTCTAGATATCTAACCCATCCGCTTTGTCCACCAGGGAACTCAGCTTGGATTTGAACCGAAGTAAATAACTTGTCATAGTCTTCCTCTTTTGGTGCTTCAACCGCACCAGTACTTTGCTCAACAGGTGCAACCAATCCATCGTCTTTGGTACCCTCTTGGTTAAATGTACTGATCTTGGTTTCCTCCAATTTCTCTACTTCCTTGATTTCGTCTTCTTCTTTCACTTCCTCGTCTTTTACAATTTTCGGAGGTGTGAACTTGGTTACTTCTACCTTTGGTGGTTCTTGTTTTGGTGGCGGTGGTGGAGGTGGTTCAGGCTTCTTTTCATCTTGATTTACATTCTCTAAAGATAAATCTACCGCAACCACTTCAACTTTATCATCCTTTATTGAATTTGATACAATCGCACCAACAGACAATAATACCGTCACAAGGAACATGCCCAAAAGACCGTTTCTCAAACGCTTATCATACGTTTTACGTAATTCATAAGCGCCGTAAGCTTTATTCTTGCCTTCGAAAAGGATATCAAGAAAATCGGCGGTTAATATTTTATTTATGTCCATGTTTAATGCTTTTAATTACTTGCCGAAGTTTGTGAACTTGCATCAGAAATTTTAACCAACTGGGCTTCCCCGTCAGAAATATCAACTAATGCATATTTTTTTACAACGTTAATAGCCATTTCATCCAAGATGTCAATTACATTTTTGTAATTACAGTCAACACCAGGTTTGATCACGACTACGAAATCCTTGTATGGATTATCAGCATCTCTTGATCTACTTCTAACGTCTGCTTTCTTTTTCAAGATCACATCACGGATAGAGTTCTCGCCGTTATAAGAGGCTGAAAGAAAATTAGAACCGTCTGATTTTAATTGTCCTTCGTAATAATAGATATGATTATCCGCCCCCATTAAGATGGTAAGTACACCAGATTCTTTTGCCTTATTTGGCTCATCTGTGATTTTATCATCAGGCAAAAACAACTTTAACGCTGTTGGTTGGCTCATGGTTGTGGTGAAGATGAAGAAGGTAATCAATAAGAAACCTAAGTCCACCATTGGTGTTAAATCAACGCGCGTTGATAACTTTTTTCCTTTTTTGACCCCTGGTCCTTTCTTATGGCCACCACCCGAGGAGGTATCTAATTCTGCCATTGTAAGCGCTTTTAATTAGTTATTAAAATTAATCTTCCTGTTTTTCACCCTTCATAGAACTCTTCCATAATTCAGAGCCTTCTGGAGCGTTTTCAGGATTGGTAACCATTTGAAACTTCAACAATTCATTTTTCTTGAATGCTGCAATCACATTTCTGAAAGCTGGATATTTGGCAACATTGTCCCCTTTTAATAAAAGGTCCATTTTCTCACCTGCATATGCTGCTTTCACTACTTGCATCCAATAAGTCAATTCATTGTTCGTGCTATCCTTACATGGTATACCAGGTAATTGATCGCCTTTTCTGTTTTCTTCAGGAATTGATAAAAAAGAATTCAATCCAGTTAATGGAGCACCGATGAAACCTGCTTTTTTGAAAGCAGCTACATTAATGCCTAAGTTACGCTCACCATTTATTGTATTCGCAACTAGTTCTTTCTTTTGTTCGTCATCCATGGTTAGGAAAACCTTACCATCCTTATCAATTGTAACTAAGACGAAGTCCTTGTTAGGAGCAACTTTAGAAGCCACCGAACTTGGTGTCTCAACTGCTATTGCTTCTGCAGGCTTGAACTTAGTTGTCAAGATGAAGAAAGACAATAAAAGGAAGGCCACATCACACATGGCTGTCATGTCGATGTTTGTACTCTTACGAGGTAATTTGGCTCTACCCATTGTATAGTCTTTTAATATTTATAAGGCCAGGCCTTAATGAATGATTTATTTATAATTCGCTGCGAAGCTTTGAGTTAAAGTGAAACCAGACTCATCGATTCCGTAAGTGATACCATCAATACTAGTAGTAAATACGTTGTACATGATGATTGCTATAGCAGAAGTACCAATACCTAATGCAGTATTGTACAATGCCTCAGAGATACCTTGAGACAATTCACGTGCAGCTTCACCACCACCTTCTTCACCTAATTTAGAGAAAGAACGAATCATACCTAATACCGTACCGAACAAACCTAATAAAGTTGCAACAGAAGCAATAGTAGATAAGAAAACTAAGTTCTTTTCTAACATCGGTAATTCCAATGCAGTTGCTTCTTCGATTTCTTTTTGAATATTTAATACTTTTTGATCTGTATCTAATTCTGTATTTGTAATCATTTCCTTGTATTTAGTCAATCCAGATTTCATTACATTACCTACAGAACCTTTTTGCTTATCACATGCAGCCAAAGCCTTATCCACTTCTTTATTCGCTAAATGGAATTGCACTTGACGGATGAACTCAGCAATATTACCTGCTCCAGCAGCTTTCTTAATAGTCAATAATCTTTCAATTACGAAAGTCAAAACGATTAGTAAGCTACCAATCAAAATAGGTACTACGATACCACCCTCATACATTTTTGTAAATGTGCCCATTGGTCCTTTGTGCGCTGGCCAGAAACCACCATTTGGATCAGGGTTAGTGAAATTACTTGCGTTACCTAGAACAAAACGCCAGATAACATAGCCTGCTAGGACACAAGCGATTGGTGCTAAGGTTGCAATCAAATTACCACCTTTTTTTTGTGCTGCTTGTTTTGAAGCTGCAGTTGCAGTTGGTTTAGATAAATCAGCCATGATTCAATTGATTTTTGGTTTTAAATTAAATTTATAAAAAAGTGATTTAATCCTAGAAACTAAAGCCGATTTTTTAAAGAATCTTAACACTTGGGTTTCTAAGGGCTTACAAAATAAGTAAATTATCGATTGAAACAATTTTCAAGACATTTTTTTATGTAAAAAAATTATTATCAAAATAGTTTAGCCTGAATGGAATATATTTAGGGGACGTTTTCAAAAAACTATAATTATATAATATGAAAAAAAACCTAGCAATTATTAGTCTTTGTGTCCTGATGACAGGATTCGTCCAAGCCCAAAGACCTTTAGCCCCGCCACCAGTGGCAGACACAAGTGCTGCAGCAGGTGCTAAAAAAGACCTTCCTGCAAAAACAGGTCCAAAATCCTTTAAAGAATTCATCACTAAGAAAGCTGTGACCCAAAAAGGAGTCTTTACTGTGCATCTTCAGGACGATAAGTTCTACTTTGATATCCAAGATAGTCTTTTAGGTAGAGAGTTGATCGCAGTAACCCGCTATGCAAAAGTAGCAGGAGGAGCAAGAAAATATGGAGGTGAGCAAGTAAATGAGCAAACCATCCAATTCGAAAAAGGACCTAATAACCGTATTTTCATGCGTGTGGTATCCCTTATAAGTAGAGCGGATTCAACTCAAACCATCGCAAAAGCGGTAAAAAACTCTTATTTGGACCCAATTGTAGCAGCTTTTGAAATTAAAGCTTATGGAAAAGACTCTACAAGTTCAATTATCGATGTAACCGACTTTTTTAAAGGTGATAATCAAGCAGTTAGCTTGAGCAGTTTTGAGAAGAGAAATTTTAACCTATCAGGACTTGCTTCTGATCGTTCTTATATTGAAACAATCAAGTCCTACCCAATTAACATAGAAGTTAGAACGGTAAAAACTTACAATGCGAGTTCCCCAATGCCAGGAAGTCCTGCAGGTGGTAGCTTTATCCCAGCAGCAGCAAACGCTGGAGCTGTAACCTTTGAATTAAATACCTCTATCTTATTGTTGCCTAAAACACCAATGGGACGTCGTTTATTTGATTCAAGAGTAGGCTATTTTGCAGATAATTTTGTAGAGTATTCTGACGACCAACAAAAAGTAAAAAATCAAGTATTTGCTGTTCGTTATCGTCTAGAGCCAAAACCTCAAGATGTAGAAAAATATAAAAGAGGTGAACTAGTTGAGCCAATGAAGCCTATTGTTTATTATGTAGATCCAGCAACACCTAAAAAATGGGTGCCTTATTTAATTGCTGGTGTAAACGACTGGAATATTGCATTTGAAAAAGCAGGTTGGAAAAATGCTATCGTAGGTAAAGAATGGCCTAATGATAGCACAATGAGTTTAGAAGACGCAAGATTTTCTGTGATTCGTTATTTCGCTTCTGATATCGAGAATGCTTATGGCCCTCAAGTACATGATCCACGTAGTGGAGAAATTTTAGAAAGCCATGTTGGTTGGTACCATAATGTAATGAGCTTAGTACACGACTGGTATATGGTTCAAACTGCTGCAGTTGATCCTGCAGCTAGAAAAATGCATTTTGATGATGAATTAATGGGGAACTTAATTCGTTTTGTATCCTCTCACGAAATTGGTCACACATTAGGTTTGAGACATAATATGGGTAGTTCTAGTAAAACACCTGTAGAAAAATTAAGAGATAAAACATGGGTGGAAGCAAATGGTCATACAGCATCAATCATGGACTATGCACGCTTTAACTATGTTGCTCAACCAGAAGATAAGATTTCGCAATCTGGATTGTTCCCAAGAATAGGAGACTATGACAAATGGGCGATTCAATGGGGTTATACCTACACTGGCGAAAATGATGCACAAGCAGATCGCAAGATTAATAACAAGTGGATTGTAGATAATTTAAGCAAAAACCCAAGAGTATGGTTTGGGGGTGAAGGCAGAAATGATGATCCAAGAGCGCAAACAGAAGACTTAGGTGATAATTCAATGTTAGCGAGTGAATACGGTATTAAGAATTTGAAAAGAATCTTAGTGAATTTACCAGAGTGGACTAAAGAAGAAGGTGATCGTTATGAAAACTTAAGCCAAATGTATGGTCAGGTAGTTGGTCAATTTAGCAGATACATGGGCCATGTGTTGAGAAATATTGGAGGTGTTCAAGAAACCTTTAAGAGTGTAGAAGAAAAAGGTGATGTGTATACACCAACAGCAGTTGCAACGCAAAAACAAGCAATGCAATTTTTCCATACACAATTGTTTACTACACCAAAATGGTTAATGGACGCATCTATTTTAAACAAGTTTGCAAATCCAGTAAGCAATGAGCGTGTTCAAACAATTCAAACAAGCATTTTAAAATCATTATTAGATAAGGGTAGATTGTATCGTATCATCACAAGTCAAACAAGATTTGGTGCAAGTTCTTATGCATTGAATGAGATGATGGATGATTTAAGAAAGGGCTTATTCAGTGATGTAAGTAAAGCAGACATCTACCGTAGAAATTTACAGAAAACATATGTAAGTCAACTAGACGAAATACTTAATCCATCCTCTTCATCGGCATCAGCTGCTGCTGGGACGATTCGTTTAGGTGCACCAAGTGCAGATGTAGAAAATACAGATGTCGCATCAGAAGCAAAAGCACAATTGAAAAAATTAGCTGCTTCATTGCAAGCTGCTAAAGCAACTGCAACAGATGCAACTGCTGTAAATCATATCAATGACTTACAAGACAGAATCAAACAAGCATTGGATCCTAAATAATATTTAGAGTTCATTCAATTAAAAAAGCCTCCATCATTTGGAGGCTTTTTTAATCATTTAACTTATTATGGTTTACTCATAACGTAATGCATTGATAGGATTCAATGAAGCGGCTTTCATTGCAGGATAGATCCCTGCGGCCAATCCAACCCCAGAACAAATGACAATACCAGTAATCACCCAGAACCAAGGGATTACAAAACCTGTACTCAACACCACACTAAAAATATTGCCTACTAGCACCCCTAGTAAAATGCCGAATACTGCACCTAATAAACTGATGATCACACTTTCAAATAAAAATTGTCTACGCACGTCTTTTCTCTTTCCACCTAAAGCTTTGATCAAACCTACTTCTCTTGTTCTTTCGTTGACTGCAACCAACATAATATTCATAAGACCAATAGCTGCGCCAATCAAAGTAATCATACCAATTGCGCCAGCTGCACCACTTATGCCAGCTAAAAAGCCAATGAACAATTGCGCAAACTTGTCACTCTTATCAATGATAAAATTATCTGATTCGGTTGGAATTAATTTTCTTGCTTTTCTCATCTGCAACATGGCTTCGTCGATTGCTGGTTCTAATTCAACGACATTATTGACTGCAACACCTAACTGATAAGAAGGATTGGTGTTTTGGTATTGACGCACGTTTTTCAACGAAGTCACTACCACATCATCCTGTCTTAGCATGGCGCTTGATCCTTTCGCTTTTAACAAACCAATTACGCGGTAAGGTTTACCTTGAACTAAAATAATTTTATCAACGCTTTTTTCGGGATTTCTAGGAAATAGTTTAGTGGCAACACTACTGCCAATCATACATACATTGCGTCCAGATTGAATGTCCACTGCATTTAAATTTCTACCCACTGCAAGTTGGTAGCCGTTGACTGCCAAATAATTTTCATCCGCACCCCACATGCCAATTTGCGGATTGGTCTTTAAATTTTTATAGACAATTTCATTGTTACCACTCGCCCTTCTGTACACACTTACCTGTGCTCTATTGAAACTATAATTATTTTTAAAATAGAGTGATTCTTCTAATTTAAATGGCTTATCTAAATTTGATTTTTTTTCTTTCTGTCCTTTCTTAGTTTTAGAAAATTCTTCGCCCTCTGGAGGACCGCCCATTCTTGCTTTCATTTCCTTGTAACGTATCGTAAATGCATTCGCGCCCATGAAAGAGAAATTCTCCTTTAAACTTTGGTTCATAGCAGAGATGGCAGTAATGATGCCAATAAGCGCCATGATACCAAAGGCAATAATTGCGACGGTAATACTAGTTCTTAGCTTATTGCCTTTTACGGTACGCCAAGCCAATACAAATGAGTCCTGTAAGGTCATAAAATCTATTTATCTGTACCTAAAGGTAGCACAGATTGGATAAGGTACCACCTTATGTACAAAACTTATTGAGGAACGGCTAAAAGTAAAGATAAGAGAGGAATACATTGGGTAAAATGCCTAAGGCAAGTATCAAAATTGCAAAAACAAGTAATTTGTACTTATACCTTTGCTCCACTTCATGCATTACTGGCTCACCTTCCATAAAATACATAGCCTGGATCAATTTGAAATAATAGTAGACACTTACTGCTGCAAAAAGAATGGCTAGGGCCACCAACCAAAGTCCAACTCCTGATTGAACAGCCGCATTCAACATATAATACTTAGCAAAGAATCCACCGGTAAGTGGAATACCTGCTAGTGATAATGTGAATACAGTTGTCATTGCTGCCAATAAAGGTTCTTTTTTTGCTAAACCATTGAATGCTTCAAAACTATATTCTTTCATTTTAATCAAAACGCCAAATAAGCCAATACTTGCTACTGAATAAGCCATGATATAAAGCAAAATCCCTTCGTCGGCAAAACTACTTGAACCATACAAAGCAAAAAGCATAAATCCAACTTGAGCGATACTAGAATAAGCCAACATACGTTTAACACTGCGCTGGAAAACAGCAGTGATATTACCTACAAATAAAGTAGAGATTAAAACAAAAGTTAACAATAGTTCCCAGGCATACCCTAGTGCTTTGTATTGACTGTGAAATAAGACTACAAAAGCAATGATTGCAGTGGCTTTAACAATGGTCGCCATAAAGGAGGTGAACACAGTTGGTGCACCATCATACACGTCTGGTGTCCAAAAATGGAACGGCGCTGCAGATACTTTGAAATTAAATGAAACAAAAATTAAAATTAACCCTGCAGATTGCATGAGTTGCTCTCTCACCATGCCAGTTGCCGGATTGACACTTGGTGCAATCATATGGAAGGTGCCAGTTGCGCCATAGATAAATGTAATGCCTAATAAAAAAATGCCTGTAGAAAACGCTCCCATTAAAAAATATTTCAAGGCCGCTTCGTTACTGTTTAAATTCTTTTTATCTGCACCAGTTAGAATATACAAAGGGATGGATAAAATTTCAACGCCAATAAACAACATCAGTAAATTATTGAAAGAAGTTAGAATACTGGCACCACAGAGAATAAAGAAAAATAAAGCGTAAAAGTCTGCTGCATGGTTGCCGATTTTGGCAATCTCATCTCCATTTAACCACACATATAAGAAGGTTAAAATAAATAAAATCGTATTCACATATAAACCAAACTGTGTAAAGGAAAGCAATGCCTTGTAGTCAACAGGAATTGTATAAATGCCATTTAATTGTAAGACATTGGCAACAATTAAGGCCAAGAGTCCAACTAATGCAATGCGTGTATGCGTTTTCTCATTATCAAAGATCCAAGAAGCAAACATCATTAATACACCTAATAAAGCCGAAGCAATAATTGCGTTCATTATAAATTCATTTAATTATTTGATAAACAATTGTTGTAATGTATCTGCAGTTAAATCAAATAAAGGAGCAGGATAAACTCCAGAAATGATCACCACAATTAACAATACGATCAATACAAACTGTGCAGGTACATTCGGTGCTTGCATCTTGCTCATTTTTTCACTCACTTCACCATACGCACATTTTTGAACCATATTCAATGTATAAATAGCCGCCAATACCACACTTACCCCCGCTGCTACCGCAATCCAAGGTTTGAATTGGAATAAGCTATTGAACATTAAAAACTCACCTACAAATGCATTGGTTAGTGGCAATGCAATATTTGCGAATGCAAATCCTACTAGCAAAATACCCAAGGTTGGATTTTGTTTAGCAAGACCTCCCATCTCTTTCAAAGACCTTGTACCAGTTTGTTGTTCAATGATGTCTGCAATAATCCAAAGCCCTAATACATTCACGCCGTGCGAGAATAATTGTATCAAAACACCTTGAGCACCAATTTCGTTGTTTGCAAATAAAGCCGCACTCATCAATCCAATATGCGCAATAGAAGAGTATGCAATCAATCGCTTCATATCGTCTTGACGGATTGCAATAAATGATGCATATAAAATTCCAATCACAGAAAGAATAACTACAAAATTTGAATGCGCACCAAATGCATTTGGAAACAAAGGCATTAACCATCTCATGACTCCATATAAACCCATTTTGACCATCACTGCACTTAACACCATCGTTACCGCTGTAGGTGATTGTTCGTAGGCATCGGGCTGCCATGTATGTAAAGGAAAGATGGGCATCTTAATTGCAAAAGCCGTAAAGAATAAAGCAAACGCAGTTAATTGCTGTCCAGCACTTAAACCAGCTTCTTTGAATGATTGTATTGCGAAGCTTTGATCAGCAGTGTGCGTGTATACCAAAATAATACCAATCAACATAAATAATGATCCTAAGAAAGTATAAATAAAGAATTTAAAAGTCACTGCAATACGCTTTTCTCCTCCCCAAATTGAACAAAGAAAATACACTGGAATTAATGCTAGTTCCCAGAAGAAATAAAACAATAAAGCATCGCCTGCTAAAAACACACCCAATAATCCTGTTTGTGTAAATAACATCAATGATAAAAATTGTGCCCTATTTTTTATTTCATTTTTTGAAGTCGCCATGAATATGGCAGGAAAACTTAAACCTGTCAATAAAAGTAAAATTTTAGATAAGCCATCTGCTGTTAAAACAAACCTTGCATTGATACTTGATATCCAGCTTGCATCAAAATTTACTGCACCATTGAATGTAATATTCAATGCCAAAGCCAATGTGATACCACTTGATGCAATCGCAATGTAGTTTGCCTTTTCATTTTGTTTAACAAAAAGCAAAATAATTGCTGCGATAAACGGAATAGATAGAATTGAAAGTAATACCATTATTGCTATAAATTTATTGAATCAAATTATGAAAGAATCGAGTGATGGCAAGATCATTAAACCATATAAGGAATAACAAAACAATACTCAACACCATAAATAAAATATAATACCCTACTTGACCACTCTGCATTAATCGAGTTTGTCTTGCGCCGTACTGTACTAATTTTCCTGTGCCATTCACAACACCATCAATCACATTTTTCTCTACCACCTCTTTCAAGAAGCCAGCAAAACGGTTCAATGGTTGTATAATTGCCTTCTCATATAGCTCGTCCACCAACCACTTATTGTACAAAAATTTACCCAATGCAGTTTGTGGCTCGCCGTCTGCTTGTTTGCTGTATTTACCAATGGCAATCAATAATGCAACTAACGCAATTGCAACAGATGTTCCCATTAAAATCCACTCGGTGGTATGAGATAAATGCAATGCTTGTTCTGCACCTATGATACTTGATAAGTGATGGCCTAACCAATGATGTCCACCTAATATTTCTGGCACACCCATCGCACCACCTACTGCACTTAATACTGCTAAGATCATCAATGGGATGGTCATACTCACAGGGCTCTCATGTAAATGACTTGCTTGTGCTTCTGTTCCTCTAAATTGTCCCAAGAAAGTAGTGGCATATAAACGGAACATATAAAATGCTGTCATTGCTGCACCAATCAATCCTAAGAACCAATAAATTGGATTTTTTGCATAAGCTGCAGCTAAGATTTCGTCCTTAGAGAAGAAACCACTAAAAGGAGGTACTCCTGCAATCGCTATACATCCAATTAAGAAAGTTAAATGCGTGATAGGTAATTTGGATTTCAATCCACCCATCTTGCGAATATCCTGCTCATGGTGCATGGCATGAATCACAGATCCAGCAGCCAAGAATAACAATGCTTTAAAGAAAGCATGGGTGATTACATGGAATACAGCTCCAGAATAAGCGCCAACACCCAAGCCAAGAAACATATAGCCTAATTGACTTACTGTTGAATAAGCCAATACTTTTTTAATATCATTTTGTTTGATTGCAATCGTCGCTGCTAATAAAGCAGTACTGATACCAATAATCGCAACCACTGTTTGTGCAATCTCACTATGAGTATAAAAAATATTTGTTCTAGTGATCATGTATATACCCGCAGTCACCATCGTTGCTGCGTGGATCAAAGCAGAAACTGGTGTTGGACCGGCCATCGCATCTGGTAGCCATGTATACAATGGAATTTGAGCACTCTTACCCATCGCACCTACAAATAATAATAATGTAATTGCTGTAATATCTGTACTAGATAATTTCGCTAAACTTTCCGCATTCAACACTTCTCCGTAACTCACTGTGCCTAATTTTACAATCAACCAAAAGATCGCCAATAAAAAACCTAAGTCGCCAATTCTATTCATAATAAATGCTTTCTTAGCAGCATTATTATAAGTTGTATTAGTAAACCAATAACCAATTAATAAATAAGAACATAATCCTACGCCCTCCCAGCCAATGAACATAATCACGTAATTATCTCCCAATACCAATAATAGCATAGAGAAAATAAATAAGTTTAAATAGGCAAAATAACGTGCATAATGAGGTGCCGTCTCCTCATGCATATAGGCCGAAGAGTACAAATGAATCAAAGTGCCCACACCTGTAATAACCAATAAAAATAAACTTGACAAAGCGTCTACTCTAAAGTCAAAAGGAATTTTTACAGTGCTTGTCTTAATGAAATCAAAATAATGCATCGTCATTGCGCCTTGCTCTTGTACATTCCAAAAAGCAATTAAACTAAACACAAAAGATGCAAAAATGTATCCTGTAGCTTGCGTTGCAATTGTTTTTTTACTCCAAATATTACGACCTAAACCGTTCAATAAAAATCCAACTAAGGGCCATAAAACAATAAATCCTATTATAATTTTCATGTGGAATGAATTAATTCTTTAATCTGTTTAAGAAATTGATGTCTACAGAATGTGTATTACGATACATCATCACAATAATGGCCAATCCAACACTCACCTCAGCTGCCGCTACCACCATGATAAAGAACACAAAAATTTGTGCGTCAATGCCTACTGTTGTATTGGCTGCGCTTTGCAATGCTGCTCCATGGTACATTTTTGAAAATGCCACTAACAATAAGTTCACAGCATTTAACATTAATTCAATGCACATGAATACAATAATGGCGTTACGTCGAGTTAGCACCCCAACTACTCCAATACTAAACAAAGTCAAACATAAAATGATATAATACTGTATAGACATCTCTAATGATTTTATTTATAATTATTTTTTTCCAATAATGACTGCGCCAACCATTGCACTTAAGAATAAAACGCTGCTTATCTCAAATGGGATCACATAGTCACTAAATAATGCTTTACCTAATGGGTGAATCAATCCAATAGAACCCTCTTTCAATAAAACTTGCTTTCCTTGAATTTGTATTGTTTGTTTCACCACTGCAATCAATAAAGTAAGTAAACTACCTCCTGCTATCACACCCGTCAACTTAACTAATAATTGCTTTTGTGGTTCAGCATCTTTTTTGATATTCATTAACATAATCACAAACAAGAACAAAACCATGATTGCACCTGCATAAACTATGATATTGACGATGGCTAAAAATTGTGCATTCAATAAAATATAATGTCCAGAAATAGCAAAGAACACTAAGATCAACCACAATACACTATGTATTGAATTCTTACTAATTAATACCATCGTTGCACTTACAATCGCAAATGCAGATAATAGATAAAATAAAATGTCAACTGTACTCATAGTATTGTTTATGCTTCTACTCCTCTAGCCAAAGCTAAATCACTTGCTTCGGTCACTGGATTTGGGATTAATAAATCTGGTTTACCATAAATAAATCCTTTACGCGTATAATTTGCAGGCGCAAAAGTTTCGCTTAAATAAATGGCATCTTTTGGACAAGCTTCTTCACACAAACCACAAAAAATACAACGCAACATATTGATTTCGTATTTGGCAGCATACTTCTCTTCTCTGTATAAATGCTCTTCTCCAGTTTGACGTTCAGCAGCTTCCATTGTAATAGCTTCCGCAGGACAAGCCACCGCACATAAGCCACATGCAGTACAACGCTCTCTTCCTTCTTCGTCTCTATTCAACACATGCAGTCCTCTGAATACAGGACTAAATGCGCGCTTCTCTTCGGGATAGCGTGTAGTCGGTTGTTTTTTGAACATATGACTAAACGTAATGAACATCCCTTTGATGATATTAATCAAATACAAGCGCTCCCAAAATGTCATTGGGGCTCTGTTTACTGCTTGTGCTTTGTTGGTTAATGGTTGCATGTCTTTATATACAATGATTTAAAAAAATTATGAGTTAGCTAGGATTAAAGCGCCTGTAATTAATAAATTAAAAAGGGCCAATGGAATCATCGTCTTCCATCCTAAGTTCATTAATTGATCATATCTAAAACGCGGGATAGTCCAGCGAATCCACATGAATAGGAAAATGAATAAAACGATTTTAATTAGTAAAGTGCCTACACCAATCATAGCAGCAATATTTGGTGCCACAGTAGACTCATCAAAGAATGGTAAATCGTACCCACCAAAATACATAGACGCCATAATCGCACTACTCATAATCATATTGATGTATTCTGCGAATAAATAAAAACCCAATTTCATAGAAGAATATTCCTGATGGTATCCAAAGTTCAATTCATTCTCTGCCTCAGGTAAATCAAATGGGGTTCTGTTACATTCTGCCAATGCTGCGATGAAAAATAACAAAAAACCCAATGGTTGATATACAATATTCCACCAGCTGCCTTGTACCTGTTGTTGGACAATTGTCTTTAAACTTAAAGACTCTGTGGTCATTAACAATGCGATTAAAGCCAAGCCCATCGCCAATTCATAGCTAATAGCTTGTGATGCTGCTCTTAAAGAAGACATTAATGAAAACTTATTATTAGAAGCCCATCCTCCAATCATGATACCATATACACCCATACTTACCACGGCAAAAACATATAAAATTCCAATATTGATATCCGCAATTTGTAAAGCAATTTTTCGACCAAATAATTCAATATCTGACCCCCAAGGAATCACTGCGCAAGTCATCAAACTAGCAGTCATTGCTAATCCAGGACCCAAAATGAATAACCACTTATTAGCAGCAGTTGGAATGATTTCCTCTTTCATGATTAATTTGATACCATCAGCTAGTGGTTGTAACAATCCAAAAGGACCAGCCCTATTTGGACCTGGACGATCTTGTAAAATGGCAGCCACCTTTCTTTCTCCAAAAGTGGTATACAAAGCGATGCCTAAACTGCCAAAAACAACTACAGCAATCAAGATTAATTTTTCTATCACCAGCCCCCAATCAAATGCAAGAATTGTCATGCTAATATAATTATGCTTTATGAGTATTGTTTGTGTTAAAAGTATCCCCATGAGAAGGTCCCTGAATTTTACCTAAATGGATAGTAGGTTGATTCACTTCGCTTTCATCATGAATATCCATCAATAAATGCGGCGTTCTTCCATCATTCACTGCTTTGAAAGTCTCGTTAGGTTTTGTTGTACCGATATTGCCTGCATAATGACCTTGTGCAATTACAGACTGTCTGCTAATTTCACGTGGTCCTTCGATGATCCAATCTGAAGTTTCCTTTTTATCAAAACGACAAACGTTACAGATCCATCCTGGCTTGCCATCTGGCGTATCTTCTATTTCACCCCATTGATCTTTTCTTGCTGTGACTCTATACACTTCATCTCCTCTATTCCATAATGTAACTCTACCAGAACATGTTGGACAGTCACGATGTGCATCCATTGGTTTTAAAAACCAAACACGATTTTTAAATCGGAATGTTTTATCTGTCAATGCACCCACTGGACAAACATCAATCACGTTCCCTATGAATTCATTGTCTAAACTCTTCTCAATATGTGTTGCAATTTCTGCGTGGTCTCCTCTATCTAAAATTCCGTGTACTCTTTTATTTGTTAATTGATCTGCAGTATACACACAACGATAACATAAAATACAACGTGTCATGTGCAATTGTATATGCTTTCCTAGATCGTGCTTTTTAAATGTCCTTCTTTGAAATTCATATCTTGTATCTGCTTTGCCATGTTCAAAACTTAAATCTTGTAAATGACATTCTCCTGCCTGATCACAAATAGGACAGTCTAAAGGATGATTCAATAATAAAAACTCAACTACGCCTGCTCTTGCATCCAATACTTTTTCACTTGTAATATTCTTGACTTCCATGCCATCCATTACAGTGGTACGACAAGAGGCAACTAATTTTGGCATTGGTCTTGGATCTTTTTCTGAACCTTTTGATACTTCTACCAAACAAGTTCTACACTTACCTCCGCTCCCTTCCAATTTGCTATAAAAACACATTGCAGGTGGAGCAACTTGACCACCAATCAATCGAGCAGCTTGCAACACTGTTGTTCCGGCTGGAACATCAATGGTAATATTGTCGATTGTTACTTTAAATAAATTTTGTTCGCTCATAGTTTATATTTCTATGTTATGCAGGTACATGAATTGGATCTGCATAGTGTTGTAAACCGAAATTGCTTGTTTGTGATAAAACAGGATTATTGATATGCCACTCAAATTCATCACGGAAATGACGAATTGCTGCAGCAACTGGCCATGCAGCTGCATCACCCAACGGACAAATCGTATTTCCTTCTATCTTTCTTTGAATATCCCATAACAAATCAATGTCTGCTATAGTGCCATGACCATGTTCAATCTTGTGTAATATTTTTTCCATCCAACCAGTCCCTTCTCTACATGGAGAACATTGGCCACAACTTTCGTGACGATAAAAACGTGCTAATGTCAATGTGTTTTTTACAATACATTGATCCTCGTCTAAAACAATAAAACCTCCAGAACCTAACATAGATCCTGTTGCAAAACCACCATCACTCAAACTTTCATAGTTCATGTAACGTGTTTCACCAGTAGCTGTTTTTAATAATAAGTTTGCAGGTAAAATGGGCACAGAAGATCCTCCAGGAATACATGCTTTTAATTGCTTACCTCCTTTGATACCTCCACAATATTCATCGCTATAAATAAATTCTTCTACAGAGATCGTCATATCAATTTCGTACACACCTGGCTTATTGATATTACCACAGGCCGAAATTAATTTTGTTCCAGTGGATCTACCAACCCCAATCTTAGCATACTCCTCGCCACCCATATTAATAATTGGTACAATCGCAGCCAAGGTCTCCACATTATTCACCACAGTTGGACGTTGCCATAAACCTTGAATCGCAGGGAACGGGGGCTTGATTCTTGGATTACCTCGCTTACCTTCTAAAGATTCTATTAATGCAGTTTCTTCACCACAGATATAAGCACCTGCACCGCGATGCACATGAATATTACATTCAAATCCAGTTCCTAAAATATTTTTCCCTAGCCAACCATTTGCTTTTGCTTCATTAATAGCTTCTTCTAAAATATCGGTGATCCATGCATACTCGCCTCTGATATAAATATAAGTATCATGAGAGCCTAATGCAAAACTTGATACGATCAAACCTTCTAATAATAAATGCGGTATGAATTCCATCAAGTAACGATCCTTAAAAGTTCCTGGCTCACTTTCATCTGCATTACAAACCAAGTGACGTGGCACGCCTTCTGGCTTTGCAATAAAACTCCATTTCATCCCTGTTGGAAAACCTGCACCACCTCTTCCTCTTAATCCACTTTTCTTGACTTCCTCAACAATAGATTCGGGATTCATTTCCTTCAAAGCTTTTTCGACACTACGGTAGCCGCCCTCACGACGATATACTTCGTAAGTTCGGATCCCAGGTACATTTGCTTTATCTAGTAATAGTTTTACACCCATTTGAATATTTTTAACGCTTTCTGTGATAAGTTAATTTGTTACAGTTGCTCTGTATTCAGCAATAATGCTGTCTACTTTTTCCTTAGTTAGATGTTCTCTAAAAATTTTACCCACTTGCATCATTGGTGCATATCCACAAGCACCCAGACACTCCACTAATTTTAAAGTAAAGACACCATCCTTGGTGGTCTCTCCAGGTTTAATGTCTAATTTTTCTTGGATATAGGCAATGATATCATCTGATCCACTAATCATACATGGTCCAGTTTGACAAACTTCGAATATGAATTTTCCAACTGGTTTTAAATTAAACATGCTATAAAAACTTGCCACCTCATACACTTCGATAGGTTCGATTTTTAATAAATTAGCGATGTAGTCCATTAATTCTGTAGGCAACCATCCATCAAAACTATCTTGGGCAAGATGCAAAGCCGGCAGCAAAGCACTTTTTTGTTTCCCTTCCGGATAACGAGCTACCAAGCGGTTTAGCTCGGCCATTTGTGTATCATTAAAAGTATAGGTCATATCGAAAATTTCTTTTTTTTATTATGCGTCTAATTCTCCAGCAATTAAATTCAAACTACTCATTGTCACCACAGCGTCACTTAACATACCACCTTTAATTAATTCTGGATAAGCTTGATAATAAATAAAACAAGGTCTTCTAAAATGCAATCTGAAAGGTGTTCTTCCACCATCACTGATTAAATAAAAACCTAGTTCACCATTACCACCTTCTACTGGACAATAAATTTGACCTTTTGGTAAATCAATCTCTCCCATGATAATTTTAAAGTGCCAAATCAAAGCTTCCATTTTTGTGTACACATCTTCTTTTTTAGGAAGATAATATTCTGGGACATCTGCGTGGTATACTTCTGCCTCTGCGCCTTTGAAAGCTTGTACTTTTTCATAAGCTTGTCTAATGATCGAAATACTCTCCCACATTTCTGCATTGCGCACTAAGAAACGATCATAATTATCACCAGTTGTTCCAACAGGTACGGTGAAATTAAAATCTTGGTAGCTACTATAAGGTTGGTGTACACGTACATCATAGTCTACACCTGCCGCTCTTAAATTTGGACCAGTAAAACCATAATTCATTGCACGCGCTGCACTGATGCCACCTGTGCCTTGTGTACGCTCCATAAAGATTCTGTTTCTTGTAAACAAGCTCTCGAATTCTTTAAGCACTTTTGGATATTCGTTTAAGAACTTCTCCAATTTTGTAAATGCGGTGTTAGTGAAATTTCTTTCAAAGCCACCGATACGTCCAATATTTGTTGTCAATCTAGATCCGCAGATCTCTTCATAAATTTCATAAATCAATTCACGATATTGCATTACATATAAAAATCCTGTGTATGCGCCCGTATCTACACCCACAATAGAATTACAAATTAAGTGATCCGATATACGCGCTAATTCCATAATGATCACACGCAAATAATCTACACGTTTAGGTGTTTCTATTTGCAAGAATTTTTCACATGTAATATGCCATCCCATATTATTGATAGGGCTACTACAGTAATTCAAACGATCAGTAATAGGTGTAATTTGATACAAGGGTCTTCTTTCTGCCAATTTCTCAAATGCGCGATGAATGTATCCAACCGTTTGATCAGATGAAACGATACGCTCTCCGTCCACTTCCATAATATTTTGGAATACACCGTGCGTGGCAGGATGGGTAGGTCCAATATTTAGAGTGGTCGTTGTTTTCTCAATTGAGCCCTCTGGTAATGTAATATGATTGTGTTCCATTGTATATTTAGTTATACCTTGATTTTATAATTTTTATCCTCTACCAAACATTTCGTCATCCTTGTCAATTCTTGTTTGATCCTCTAGTGGAAATTCTTTTCTTAATGGAAAATAATCCATCTCATCTACATTCAAGATGCGTTTCAAATTTGGATGTCCCACAAAGTTGATACCAAAAAAATCATAGGTCTCACGCTCCATCCAATTGGCGGATTCAAATAATTTAGTGGCCGTATAAACATCTGTATTTTCCAATGAAGTGCTCACAGAATATCGAACTCTGATGTTCTCTTTTAAATTATGCAGATGATACACTACAACCAATTCTGCTCCTTTTTGATCGGGATAGTTGACTGCACAGATATCTGTTAAAAATGTAAATTTTAAATTTGGCTCGTCATATAAAAATTGTAAGACTTTCAAATTAATTTCCTTTGGAGATTCAAAAGAAAGCATGCCATAACTAGTTGCAAAATTTGACACTTGGTCTCCAAATTTTGCGATTAATTTTTCTTGTATCATTTCGTTATTTAACGACATATAATAAGAATTAAGTGTTGGCTATTGAATGCCATAACTATTTAATAATGCTTTGTATTGTTCGCTATTTCTACGGCGAATACTTTCTTGTCCAACCAGGTCTTGAATTTTCATAAATCCATCAATTATGGCTTCTGGTCTTGGAGGACATCCTGGCACATAGACGTCTACAGGAATCACTTGATCAATCCCTTGCAAAACACTGTATGTATCAAAAATACCACCACTAGACGCACAAGCACCCACTGCAATTACCCAACGTGGCTCAGCCATTTGGATGTACACTTGTCTTAAGACCGGTGCCATTTTTTTTGCAATCGTGCCCATCACCATCAATAAATCACATTGACGTGGAGAAAAACCCACACGCTCTGAGCCAAAACGCGATAAGTCATAGTGTGAAGCCATGGTAGCCATGAATTCAATTCCACAACATGATGTTGCAAAAGGTAAAGGCCATAAAGAATTTTTACGCGCAAGTCCAACTACAGAACTTAATTGTGTTGCAAAAAATCCATCACCTGGCACACCATCTGGTGCTTTACCCATTCCAATTGCATCCGCAATTTCGGCTTCTTTTGGGTGTATGTTAAATCTTACTGGACGCATAATTTATGCATTATATTTTTAAAAATTAATCTTCCCATTTAAGTGCTCCTTTCTTGATGATGTAGACAAAGCCTACCAAGAAAAATCCAACAAATAAAACCACTTCGAAAAATCCAGCCCAACCTAAACTTTTAAAATTCACTGCATATGGATAAAAGAAAATGACTTCAACATCAAATAAGACAAATAAGATGGCAACTAAAAAATATTTAATAGCCATTGGTGATCTTGCATCTCCATGAGATTCAATTCCACTCGCAAAATTTTCTAATTTATCTGAAGTTTTTCTTGCAGGGCCTACTAAGCTAGAGACCAAAATCATGATGGCTACAAAGCCAGCTGCAAACAATATTTGCAATACAATTGGTAAGTAATTGGCAGCACTATTCATTTAAAAGTCATTTAGGTGCCGCAAAAATACGCAAAGGAACTTGTTTAAACTAAAAACTCCCCAATTATGGGGAGTTTTTAGCATCTTTTTTTTGAAGCCTAAAAAGGACTAAAAAGGAGATAAATTAATGCTGATTTTGAGTTGGGGTATCTGAGGCAGGTTTTTGATTGCCTTGCATCTTTTTTAGGATTTCCCAATTCTTAGTCAAGCTCTCTTTAATTTTTACTGTTTGTGCTTCACCAGGCATTAATTCCAATACTTTGTCACACATGCCAATTGCTTTTTCTAAATCTTTCATTTCGTTGTAATAGCCCATCATGACATAATAGTTGTTCACCAAACCCTGTTTATTTTTAACAGGATCTTTCAACAAAAATTCATTTTGTAAGGTCGCAGCTTGAAACTGGATTCCTAAATTATTGGCAGTATCTAGCAATTTAGCCCCTTTCAAATTGAATGAATAGCCATTTTGACGGTCAGGAAAAGCAGTAATATATTGTTTTGCAATATCTGTTGTAAAAAGGCCATCTTTTGCATTCAAAGCAACGCTAGACAACTTATAAAAATAGACTTCATCTTTAATTGCTCTTAGGTTAAAATAACTCACATTCCACTTTAAAGCATCTACATACATATTAGATTTTTCAAACATGTCTGCACCAAGCTTGTAATATTTCATTTGATTTGCCTTCACTGTATCCGCTGCAATTGCTTTTTCCAGTATGCCCGCTACAAAAGTTTCATTGCCTTTGAATTTAGACATTACTTTTACAGCAAGCTCATAGTCTGAGTTCAATACCTGATCGGCTGGACTTTTATTAATAAATTGTTCTATATAAGTTTTAGCCTGGATAGAGTCACCTATACGATCATAGTTATAGGCCAATAATACCCCAATACGAGGTAGAGTTGCAACACCAATAGTCGATTCTAATTCCTTGGATTTCGCCAAAGAAGCCTCGTATTGTCCTGCACGGAATAAATAATCTGCATTAAAGATATCCAAAGCTGGATCCTTGTCTGCATTTAGCAAAAATAAATCAAGATTTGTTTTTGCGGTTTCTGTATTCTTATCTGCATAATACTGATATAATGCAAAATAAGTGGAAGGAAACTTAGGATCAACAGCCAAGGACTTTTTAAAATATTCGTCAAAAGACTCAACGTTATTTTGTGATTGATACACTTTACCTATTCTATAATAAGGATACGCATTTTGTGGATCTCTGTTGATGGCTTCCAAAAAAGCAGTTACTGCTTCGCCACCATTTTCACCACCCAATTTAAGGTAGTTAATTCCTAAATTAACATATAAACTTGGCATCACAGGCGTGCCCTCATAAGCAGAAATTGTTTCCTTTAATTTATCAATCGCATATTGATGATCGCCAACCTTAGAAGGGATTTCAGAGTGTATGTAACCAATTGCGTTCACAATATCTTGACTTGGCTTACCCTTGAATTTACCTTTTGTATTTAGAGTAGTTGTAATGGCTACTTCTAATGTTTGCTTGATTGCATTAAGGTCTGCAGATTCACCTGCTTCCAACAACTGAATATGGGCAGTACCCACTAAGATCCATGCATTATTGCCTAATTCATTTGCGGCTTTTTGATACAGCTCTTTTGCAGTTTGTACAATTGATTTTTCTGGAACACCAGCACCATTTTGAGATAAAATAGCTTGACCATACCAAAATATCGTTTCTGGGTCTTTTGCATTTTTCTCGTAAGCATCTTTAAAGAAAGCTAAGGCAGATTTGTTCTTTTCATAACGCAACAATTTCAATCCCTCATTTAATGGAGATACAGGCATTTGTGCGTTAACTCCAGTTAATGCAAATGCGACTGCCATCATCAATACAACCAATTTTTTCATCACAGGTGTTTTTTCAATTTTTTAAATAATACGCAGTTTGAAACCCAAATTACTAGCATCTTAAAGGTTTCAACTTCAAGAGGGCTAAAATATTAATTTTTTCGCAAGAAATCGATTTAAATTTTAGTTAATTCTACTAAGCCTTGTTAGCATATAAGTCTATTCTAGGATACTATTCCTTTTTTTAAAGCCCATTTTTGCTGGCACTAAAAAAGAACGCTTAAAAATCAACTGACCTCTTTCCAAACTTAGAAAGTTTAAAAAACCCGTCCCTAAGCCAGCTGCATTTTCTTTTAAAATAAAATATATAGGTAAGGTAAGTGGATATTGTGCTTTGCTAATAGTAGCAGGCGATGGTTTAGAAAAATAGCCTTTTTCAAGGCATTGTGTACATTCTACCAAGCCTAATTTTACTTTTTTACGCAATTCAATTTGAGCAGGATCATAACCATCTCCAATCCAGTTCATCCCCACAAATCCAATGGCATCAGTATGTGTTGCGATATAGTCTATCACTTCTTTGCTTCCATTTGCAGCAACCACATTTTTTCCAAAAGGAACATCTTTAGCTAAACTATCTTTCAAAAAACGAATGATGCCTGTTAAATTATTACCATCCATCACCACTTCTTTATTGGATTTTCCATTCAATCTTTGTCTTAAAGTCTCTAAGCTAAATATTGAATCCTTAGCTGATTTATGCACCAAAACGGCCACTGCATTGTATGCAAGAATGGCAAAATTTGGATTAAAACCAAGGCTATTCTTATAGTCCAGCTGTTCTTGCTTATTTAAGCCTCTAGTAACAAAAATCATCCTGGTGCTATCATTCGCTAAATCTTTAAAGCATTCGATCTCCGATTTGTAACTTACTTCAATCTTTGCCTTAGGATTGCTTTCCAAAAAAACTTTTAATTGCTCCTCCATAAATGGCTTAAAACTCGCTTCTACAGAAATGCGGATCTGTCCTTCATTTGGGGATTCTAAAGTCTTTTGGGTTCCTTGCTTACATGAAACCATGAGTAGTATAAAAGTCCAGCCAATTAAAATAGTGCGCATAGTTCTTTTGTTGTTGATTGATCGCATTAGTAATCTTGTTTAATGGCCCTGTAAAGCCTAAATCCACCATAAACCAAGCACAAAGTGCCAAAAATGAGCCTAAAATCATTGTCAATATTCAAAACCATGTCCATTTTCAAGTATTTGGCACCAAATAAAAGGCACCCAATACCAAGAATCAATGTAGACATGGAGAAGTCATAAATACGTCTAAAAAAACGAAATGACCTTTCAGATTTTTCTCTTTCTTCCATATAGGGCAATTTTGAAAAAGCAATTTAAACAATTAACATGGTAACGATTTAAAAAATTATCTTTACAATCAAATTGAGTTCATGAGTAAACCTTCTTTACCACAAGGCACAAGAGATTTTAACGCGGCAACCGTTCAAAAAAGACAGTACATCTTCCAAACAATTAGGAGGGTATTTGAATTATTTGGATTTCAGCCACTGGAAACCCCTGCGATGGAACAATTGGAAACCTTGATGGGTAAGTACGGAGAAGAAGGAGACAAACTGATTTTTAAAATTTTAAACAACGGTTTAGATAATCCACAAAAAGCTGCATCAACGAGTGAAGGGTTTCAAAAAATATTAGATGGTAAATCAAGCACGCAGATCACAGAAAGGGCTTTAAGATATGATTTGACCATTCCTTTTGCAAGGTATGTGGCCATGCATCATGGCGCTTTAAGTTTCCCATTTAAACGTTATCAAATTCAACCAGTATGGAGAGCTGACCGACCACAAAAAGGAAGGTACAGAGAGTTCTACCAATGTGATGCAGATATTGTTGGATCTGACAGTTTATTAAATGAAGTAGAATTAACAGCCATTTACTTAACGGTGTTTAAGGAACTGCATTTAGATGTGGAGGTGAAAATGAATAATCGTAAAATTTTATTAGGTCTTGCACAAGTTTGTGGGGGTGAGGATAAAATGATTGACTTGACAATTGCTATAGATAAATTAGATAAGATTGGCTGGGAAAAAGTTGCTGAGGAATTAGAGCGAAAAGGATTTACTGCTGCGCAACAAAAAACAATCCAAGCCTATTTGGAAATCACAGGAACCAATGCATCAAAATTAACACAACTAGGTGTGCTTTTAAATGGCAATGAAAATGCCACAAAAGGAATTGAAGAAATACAATATGTTTTAGACTATCATGCACAAAGCGGATTGGCCAAAAATTTAGTGGCAGATTTTACTTTAGCAAGAGGCTTGAACTATTATACTGGATTAATTTTTGAAGTAAAAGCAATCGACGCAGAGATGGGAAGTATTGGCGGCGGTGGAAGGTACAATGACCTCACAAGTTTATTTGGCGTACCGAATGTACCTGGCGTGGGTATCAGCTTTGGCGTGGATCGTATCTATGATGTACTTGAGGAAAAAAATCTTTTTCCAGCATCAGTTGAGCAACATACAACTATTTTATTTTTTAATTTAGGGGAAGAAGAAGCTAAAGAAGCATATCATTTGATGGCAGCCTTAAGAGCCAAAAAAATTGCTTGTGAAATCTACCCAGACAAGAGTAAATTCGACAAGCAATTTAAATATGCCGAAAAGAAAGGCATACCAAATATCATCATCATCGGATCAGATGAATTGAGTAAAAAAGAATGCACTCTAAAAAACTTAATCACTGGAGCCCAGCAAACCATTCCATTTGAAGCACTTGCCACAATGGAATTTTAAATATGCTAGTAGTTTTGTTTCATCCAATATGTAGCGTAGAATTCATCTTCTTTTATTGCAACTGGACTAGATTCTTTGCGACCCAATAGTTCCATGCCTTGCACTAAAATACTTATTGACTCGACCATCTTACCATCTTTTCTTTTGAAAATCACTAATGCATCATAAGTTGCCAAATAAAAACTGTCTACCCCTTTTTTCTCTAACATGGTTGAACCCATAGCAGAATTGATCACTAAGCTAGAATCTTGAATTGTTAAAGACACTTCAGCCACAGGACTTCCTTCTGCAAAGATGTATTTTCCTAAATAATCATTTAATGGACTTTGTTGTGCATTTACTGACAAAAAAGCACCCAACAAAATCAAGGTCATAAAGCATAATTTTCTCATAATTGTAGATTTAGGTTTTAAGTCACTCAAAATACAATGTTTTACTGGAAATTCCCATATAAAATGACCATTTCCAATAGAAATAGTTGAATGTTAACATACTGATCAAGTATCTTTGCAACATGGAGCAAACAAGACCAAATATCAGGGCAGTAGAGGTCGCTGAGATTGAACGATTTATAGCAAAAATCGAAGAAAAGCCGTTTAGGGTAAAACAAATTATTGAGTGGTTATGGCAAAAACATGCGCATAGCTTTGACGAAATGACCAATTTAAGCCTGGATTTACGTAAAAAATTAGACGAACACTTTAGTTTACCAGCACTTTCGATTGATACTACGCAGATGAGTAGCGATGGTACTTTTAAAACAAGGTTCAGAACTTTTGACGACCATATGATTGAAGGCGTTCTTATTCCAACCACCTTACGCAAGACGGCATGTGTGTCTTCACAGATTGGTTGTAGTCTAAGTTGTAAATTCTGTGCGACCGGATATATGGAGCGAAGCAGGAATTTAAATTTCGATGAAATTTATGACCAAGTAGTGATGATTAAACAACAAGTAGAAAAAACCTATGACCAAAATTTATCCAATATCGTATTCATGGGAATGGGTGAACCATTATTGAACTACAAGAATGTATTGAAGGCGATTGAAAAAATTACTTCGCCTGATGGCTTAGGTATGAGCCCAAGACGAATCACAGTTTCCACTGCCGGTGTTGCAAAACAAATTAAGCAATTAGGAGACGACCAAGTGAAGTTCAAATTGGCGCTGTCCCTTCATGCTGCCAATGATAAGAAGCGTAATGAAATTATGCCAATCAATGAAAGTAATAATATTGAATCATTGATAGAAGCGCTAAATTATTTCTACAAAAAAACAGGGAACGAAATTACATTCGAATATATCTTATTTAAAGATTTCAATGACAGCGAAAAAGACGCAATGGAATTGGTAAAAATTTACAGACAAGTGCCTGCAGATTTAATCAACGTCATTGAATACAATGCCATTGATCGTTTCCCGTTTGATAAGCCTGACGAAGATGGATTTGAAAGATTTGTAGAAATTTTACAAAAAAACAGAGTGAACGTTCGTATAAGAAGAAGTCGTGGTAAAGATATTGATGCGGCTTGTGGACAGTTAGCCAATAAAGACAATTAATACCGCCTCCTATGAAAGCGAAAAGATCCGACAACTTTGATAAGTTTGCCAATAAGAAAAAAGGAAGTGCTATAAAAGAAGAATATAGACAAGAAAAAAAACAGGCAAAAAAAGATTCGAGAGCTGCTGGTGAAGCTGCGCGTCAGAGAAAAAAAGATATTGAAAGAGGCATTGCAGTAGAACCAGTAGGGAATAATAAAAAAGGGGGCTTTGATAAAAAAGGAGGCTACGCTAAAAAAGAATTTGTAACTGGTCCTACAAAATATGGAGCGTTACAAAAATCTAGTAGTCCAAGAGCGAATAAGAGAACACCTGCATCTATGGATCGTGCTGACGCAAAACGTACAGCAAGTATTGGCAAAGTTACTGCCAATGACGATATGCCCTACGAGCAAATGCCATTGAATAAATACATTGCACATGCGGGTACATGCGGAAGAAGAGAAGCAGCAGAGCTCGTTAAGTCTGGTCATATCACAGTGAATGGAGATACAGTTTTAGAGCCTGGTTATAAAGTACAATATAAAGATGTGGTAAGATTAAAGGGGAAGGTATTGCAGTTGCAAGTTACTCCTGTATATATTTTATTGAACAAGCCAAAAGATTATATCTGCACAGCAAACGATCCAGAAGGTAGAAAAACTGTTTTAGATATTATTAAAAACGCGACTACACAAAGAATGTTTCCTGTTGGTCGCTTAGATAGAAATACAACAGGTGTTTTAATTTTAACCAATGATGGGGATTTGGCACAAAAGCTAACCCACCCATCTTATGAAATTAAAAAAATCTATGAGGTAACCTTAGATAAACCTGTAACCAAGGCCGATATGGAATCAATTGCAGCAGGTATTGAACTGGAAGATGGATTCATTGCAGCAGATGCAGTGAGTTATTTATCCAACACATCTAAAAATGTAATTGGTATTGAAATTCATAGCGGCAGAAACAGAATTGTAAGAAGGATATTTGAACACCTTGGATATGATGTGAGACATTTAGACAGAGTGATGTTTGCTAATTTAACTAAGAAAAATGTGGACCGAGGTAAATGGAGATTCTTAGCAGAAAAAGAAGTAAGAACATTAAAATTTTTAAATAAGTCATTTACAAGAAAAGCAAGTAAGTAAGGGATGTTAGATATACTATTTGAGGATCAAGACATGATTGTCATCAATAAGCCTGCTGGTGTATTAAGTATTCCAGACCGTTTTGGAAAAGAACTTTCCATTAAGTCCCTTTTACAAGATAAATATGGTGCTATTTTTACGGTACATCGTTTAGATCAAGCAACGAGTGGGTTAATTATTTTTGCAAAAAATGCAGAAGCACATAAGGAACTAAGTCTTTTATTTGAAGGCAGAACGATTGAAAAAAAATACCTTGGCTTAGTATTAGGCCGACCAGCACCAAATGGAAGCATTGACGGAAGCATTATGGAACATCCTGTTAAAAAGGGACAGATGTACATCCATGTTAAAGGTAAAGCTGCATTGACAACCTATGAAGTGGTGACCTACTATAAACACTACGCCTTAGTATCATTTCAAATTCATACTGGAAGAACCCATCAAATTAGGGTACATGCAAAACATATTGGACATCCAATTATTGCAGATGAGCTCTATGGCGATGGCGTTAAATTATTACTCTCAAGTATTAAGAAAAAGAATTTTAAATTAAGCAAATCCGAAGAAGAAGAAAAGCCACTACTTGCAAGACACGCCCTGCATGCACATACATTAAAACTTGTTTTTAAAGAAAAAGCATTTGCATTTGAAGCGCCGCTTCCTAAAGATTTAGCTGCAACGATTAAGCAATTAGACAAGTGGAATAGCTAAACTATTTATTAGGCTGAGGGGTATAGCGTAGATAAGGTTTCACCACTTCCACTCCTTTAGGAAATTTCGTAATAGCATCTTCGGTTTTAATTGAAGGCACTACAATCACTTTTTCACCATCGACCCAGTTAGCTGGTGTCGCTACACTATAATTTGCAGTCAATTGCAATGAATCTATTACTCTTAGAACTTCTACAAAATTTCTACCTGTTGAGGCCGGATAAGTGAGGGTCATTTTAATTTTCTTATCTGGCCCAATGATGAATAAAGACCTAACGGTAAATGTCTCAGAGGCATTTGGGTGAATCATATCATAAAGACCTGCAACCTGTTTGTCTTCATCCGCAATGATTGGGAATCCAACATGCACATGTTGCGTTTCATTGATATCATTGATCCATATTTTATGACTTTCTAATCCATCCACACTCAATGCCAATACTTTTACATTACGTTTTTCAAACGCGTCTTGTAATTCGGCAGTTTTTCCTAATTCAGTGGTACAAACAGGTGTAAAATCAGCTGGATGAGAAAATAAAATCCCCCAACTATCGCCTAGATAGGTGTAGAAATTAACATCTCCAATACTTGTTTTGGCATTAAAGTCTGGTGCGATATCTCCTAATCTTAAGCTCATAATTACAATTTACATTTGAAACTAAAAGACACTTTTTTAATATACTCTTATATTATTGAAAGAAATCAAGTCTTTTTAAATCAGGTTTAATTTAAATCCAATAGACCTTCAGGTAATTCCACATACACTTGCCTTTTTGCATGGTCTACCCCTTTAAGGCTCTCCTCATGCAAAGGAATATAAGTTTCATTGCCTTTGTATAAAATCGTTACCATGAGCTGATGTGGTTGCTCAATGACTTCTTGTACCTTGCCCAATTCTTTCCCATTTTCAATCACCATATATCCAAGTAAGGAAAGGGGTGAACTTTTATCTACCAGCAATTGGAACTCGACTTCTGGCAGCCATACTTTTTTTCCAATCAAGCTACTACAAGCTTCTCTAGTAGTAATACCTTCTACTTGTAAATGGGTTAAACTTTCGGTTTTTGCAGATGCAGACTGAATAAAATAAGGTATAAAACTGGATGCATTTTTTTCAATAAAAATAGCGTCAATGCCTTTAAAGTGAATGGGTGTACCCAAAGCATGTTCTAAGATTAGATGCCCTGTGAGACCATGTGCTGCAACAATTTTTCCTATATGGATATATTCACTCATACTCAAATTTAGTAAATGATTGGACGTTAAAAAAAACCTCCCGAAATTCGGGAGGTTCAATGCTATTAAATCTTAATATAAAATTCAGATTTCTTTAGGTTATTCTGCAGCTGGTGTTTCTTCAACAGCCGCTTCTGCAGCTGGTGCTTCCACTTCTGCTGGTGCTTCTTCAGCAACAACTTCTGCAGGTGCTTCAGCAACTGGTTCAGCTACCTTCTTAACAACTGGTACGTACACTTTTTTATCAGCTTGTGCTTTTTTGTGTGCATCATTCTTAGAAGCAATTGATGTTTCATGCTGTGCATACCAAGATTCAAACTTAGTCATTGCAGTTGCATCATCAAATAGACCTAATTTAACACCACGTAATAAGTGCTTTAAATAAAGTACTCCTTTGAAAGACAAAATTCTGCGAACTGTATCTGTAGGTTGAGCACCTTTGTTTAACCACTCTAAAGACTTTTGACGATCTAAATTGATTGTCGCTGGAACCGTTAAAGGATTGTAAGTACCAATTTTTTCGATGAATTTACCATCTCTTGGTGCGCGTCCGTCAGCCACTACTATAAAGTAGAAAGGCCTTTTTTTACTACCATGACGCTGTAGTCTCATTTTTACTGCCATTTTAAATAGA
>Ga0214921_10002086_pt1 | contig 33044 bp, 34 predicted proteins | sample LL1505_MetaG_FD_177992 | JGI IMG/M metagenome (GOLD analysis project Ga0214921, IMG submission 177992) | Freshwater microbial communities from Lake Lanier, Atlanta, Georgia, United States - LL-1505 | ecosystem: Environmental > Aquatic > Freshwater > Lake | place: USA: Georgia | collected... | reverse complement strand
CTGTACCAAACCTGATCACCATGGTCTTGTAAGCTGATATGTCCTGAAAATACTTTTCCGAAATCTGGTGACTCACCTTTTGAGAATTTACTTCTTCTAATTAATTCCTTCCAACTATCATCTCCTAAATGCGTATTGACTGTTGTTACGCCATTTAATTTCATGACTAATGTTCCTTTGTTGGCAATGATGTCTACTTGATTCCACTGCTCTGCAGGTTTTACACCAGACTCATCACCTACAATCAAGTCGTATAAATTACCAGCTCTGTGGCTAATGATTTTACTATCTGGATGGCCATCATTGTCAAGCACTTGCATCTCGGGTCCAGTATGCCAAGTATTTTTATATTTTGAAGGATCATTTTGCACAAAGAAAATGATACCGCTGTTGCCATTTTTAGAAATCTTCCATTCTAATTGTAAATGAAAATTAGTAAAGCTTTCGTTGGTCACAATATCACCACCACCAACAATTCTTCCATTGACTTTATTGTTAGGGTCAAACATGATTGTACCATCTACTACTTTCCAGGCTTCGCCTGCAGTTGTTTTCCCGTATGTATGCCAACCATTGGTTGTCTTTCCGTCAAATAACGAGATCCATTTTTCTTGAGCTTGCACTTGATTAAAGCCAAGTGAAGCAAGCATCATTATGGTTAGAGTAAGCAGTTGTTTTTTCATAATTTATATTTGAGGGGTAAAACATAGGGTGTATATCGACCACCAAATTTTGAATTGGAATTATTTTTTTAATAATAAAATATATTTCACCATCGCTTCTGCATCCTCTTGACTAAGGTTTGCATGCGCTGTCATTGGGATAGCGCCCCAATTACCACTTCCGCCTTTAATAATTTTTCCAGCTAACATTTCTACATTGTCATCTGTATTTTCGTACTTAGCAGCCACTTCTTGATAAGCGGGACCTATACTTTTTTCAGCTACTTTATGACAAGTTAAGCAGTCACTTCCTGCAATCAGTGCCAATCCTTTTGAATAATCCGGATTGTCAGATAATTGAGTTTCAGAACTAGTTGTTGTTTCTGATGTAGTTTCAGTTTTTGTTGCTCCACCCCCACATGCTACTAATAAAAGGGCTACCGAAAAGGTGTATAAAATTTTACGCATTGTGTATTGATTGATTGTTTAAAATGAATAGTTGATTTGAAGAATTAAATTCCTAATATTTTTTTGTTATAGGCTTCATCAGAGCCAGTGCTAGCAAAATCGTCAAATGCTTTTGCTGTAACAGGTATGATATGGTTTTGAATAAAGACAGCACCTTCTGCTGCCCCCACTTCTGGATGCTTTAAACAACATTCCCATTCCAATACTGCCCAGCCTTTATAATCATAAGCTGCTAACTTGCTAAAGATACTTTTAAAATCTACTTGACCATCACCAAGGGATCTAAATCTTCCTGCACGATCAATCCAGTTTTGATAGCCACCATATACGCCTTGCTTTGCGCTTGGATTAAACTCGGCATCCTTTACATGAAACATTTTAATACGTTCATGGTAGGCATCGATATATCCTTTATAGTCCATACATTGTAGTACCAAATGTGATGGGTCAAATAATAAACAAGCACGAGCATGGTTCCCTACTTTTTCTAAAAACATTTCATAAGAAACGCCATCATGTAAATCTTCTCCTGGATGAATTTCATAACATAAGTCTACGCCAGCTGCGTCAAATTCATTTAAGATAGGCAACCATCTCTTGCCTAATTCAGCAAAACCAGTTGCTACTAAACCTGCTGGTCTTTGTGGCCATGGATAGATAGTATGCCATAACAATGCGCCACTAAAAGTAGCGTGTGCATTTAATCCTAAATTTTGAGATGCTTTTGCTGCATATTTTAATTGCTGTACTGCCCATTCAGTTCTTGCTTTGGGGTTGCCTCTATATTCAACTGGTGCAAAACCATCAAACTGCGCATCATAGGCAGGATGCACCGCTACCAATTGTCCTTGTAAATGTGTCGATAATTCTGTGATCTCTAATCCAGCAGCTTGTACGATACCTTTGATCTCGTCGGCATAGGTTTTGCTTTCTGCTGCTTTTTTTAAATCAATACAGCGTGCGTCCCAACTTGGAATCTGCACACCCTTAAAACCCAACCCTGCAGCCCATTTGCAGATACCCTCTAATGAATTGAATGGCGGCTGATCCCCTAAAAATTGTGCTAAAAATATACCTGGTCCTTTTACTGTTGTCATATGATGATTGCCTTTTTTAAATATCGCCTTTAAATTTTATGTGCCGTCCATTTTTGATCAGAACCTGCAGATAAAACTACATTATCAATGAATGCCATCCCTCTAATACCATCTTCTACACCTGGGAAATCCAACATTTCTGGTGTTGGAGTAGTACCATCAATTTTTGCAAACAAAGTAAGCGCAAAGTTTCTATAAATATTAGCGAATGCTTCTAAATAGCCTTCTGGATGTCCGCCGGGAGTGCGGCAATTATGTGTTGCAAAGCTGGATAAATGTGCACCATAGTTGGCACCTGCTCTAAGAATTTGTGTAGGCTGATCCAACCATTTTACAACCAATGAATTGGGTTCATGTTGAAACCATTCAACGCCACCTAGTTCACCGTATACTCTAATCTTTAATGCATTTTCTTCTCCTGCAGCAACTTGTGATGCCATCAATACACCCTTCGCGCCATTGTCAAATTTTAAAAGTACCGCACCATCATCATCCATCGCACGGCCTTCAACTAATGTATTTAATTCAGCACAGATATCTGTGATTTTTGCGCCAGTAATATATTCAGCTAAATGTGCAGCATGCGTACCAATATCGCCCATCACCGAACTCTTACCGGATTTTTTTGGGTCCGTTCTCCAAGCTGCTTGAGCATTGCCTTCTCTTTCTGATAATCTACTCAACCAACCCTGAGGATATTCCACCCATACCTTACGAATCTTACCTAGCTTGCCTTCGCGCACCATAGCCTTAGCTTGTTTCACCATTGGATAACCAGAATAAGTATGCGTTAAGCAAAGTGTTAAGCCTGTTTCTTTGATTTTCTGTTGTAACATTTTTGCTTCTTCTAAAGAAAATGTAATTGGCTTTTCGATCACTACATTAAATCCATTTTCTAAGGCCATCATGGCTGGTGCAAAATGTGCAAAATTAGGCGTTACGATGGTCACAAAATCAATGCGTTCATCAGCGGGCAATTGCGCTTCTTTCGTAATCATTTCCTCATAAGTTAAATAAGTTCTTTCTTTAGGTAGAAATAAAGCTTCCCCAGATGCTAGCGCTATTTCTGGATTGATACTGAGTGCACCACATGTTACTTCAATGAGTCCATCCATATTTGCACCAATTCTATGGATGGCGCCAATGAATGCATCTTTACCACCACCTACCATGCCCATGCGTAATTTTCTATTCATTTTGAAGGGAGTTTTTAAGCTAAAAATAACCTGATTGTGCCAAAATAACACTTTCAGCCTATCGTATCAGCAATTTCCTTATTATTTCTCAAAACCCCCCTTTTTTCTTGTAAAATATTTCAAAAGAATGCAAAAATAAAATTACATTTATAGTCGCATCCTTTTGCTTGCATACTATGTCTTCACCAATGAATAGACGAAAATTACTGAAACACGTTGTATCCGGTTCTGCCGCTTTCGCTGCTGGTTTGGTATTGCCAAATCAAGTGAAAGCACAAGTAGAAAATGTATCAAGCCACTTAACTGATACTGCCCAGTTAAATGGCAATATCAACCATAGTGTTTGTAGATGGTGTTACAGTGATTTTAGTTTAGAAGATTTATGTAAGGAAGTAAAACGTATTGGATTCAATGCGATTGATTTATTGAAACCAAACGAATGGGATACGGTAAAAAAATATGGTATCGATTGTTCTATGTGTTATACTGCGGGTGAAACAAGTTTGACAAAAGGCTGGAATAATCCAATACATCATCCTTGGTTGATCAAAGATTACCTTGAAGCAATTCCTTTAGTAGCTGCAGCTGGTTATAAAAATTTAATTTGTTTTTCTGGCAATCGAAATGGCATGGATGATGCCACAGGATTAAAAAACTGTGTAGAAGGACTAAAAAAAATTATGCCATTAGCCGAAGCGAAAGGTGTGACTATTCATATTGAATTATTTAATTCAAAAATAGACCATAAAGATTATATGGGGGATAAGTCTGCTTGGGGTATCGAACTTTGCAAACAATTAGGCTCTCCAAATTTTAAAATTTTATTTGATATCTATCACATGCAAATAGATGAGGGAGATATTATTCGTTCTATTCAAGACAATCATGCTTTTTTTGGGCATTACCACACAGCGGGTGTGCCAGGTAGACATGAATTAGACGATCGTCAAGAATTAAATTATCCTGCGATCATGCGTGCGATCAAAGCCACTGGATACAAAGGTTATGTAGCGCATGAATTCATTGCAACCAACCCGGATAAAATTAGTTCACTCAAGCAAGCTGTTACAGTTTGCGATATTTAAATTTTGCTATTTAAAACCAATCATAACAACTTATAAATTTTTTACAATGGCCGAACAACAGTATGACGCAATCGTAGTAGGTTCTGGAATCAGTGGTGGATGGGCTGCCAAAGAGCTTACAGAAAAAGGACTTAAAGTCTTAATGTTAGAGCGTGGAAGAAACATCGAACACATTAAAGACTATGTAAATGCTGATAAAGAAGCATGGGACTTTCCACATAGGGGCGGTAGAACGCAACAGATGATTGAAGATTATCCGGTGTTGAAACGCGACTATCCATTGAACGAAACAAATTTAGATTACTGGTGTTCTGATAAAGATCATCCTTATACTGAAACAAAACGTTTTGATTGGTTTAGGGGATACCATGTAGGTGGACGTTCCTTAATGTGGGGTCGTCAATCTTATCGTTGGTCGGATATGGATTTTGAAGCGAATGCTAAAGATGGTATTGCGGTGGATTGGCCTGTACGTTATAAAGACATTGCACCATGGTATGATTATGTTGAAAAATTTGCTGGTATTTCTGGTAATAGAGACGGTATTGATATTTTACCTGATGGACAATTCTTACCTCCAATGGATTTAACATGCGTGGAGAAAGATGTAGCTGCAAGAATCAAAGAAATTTATAAGGGTAGTCGTCATTTAATCATTGGTCGTACAGCCAATATTACGGTGCCACATGAAGGTCGTCCTGGATGTCAGTTCAGAAATAAATGCTGGTTAGGTTGTCAGTTTGGTGGATATTTTAGTACACAATCTTCTACTTTGCCAGCTGCGATGGCAACAGGTAATTTGACTTTAAGACCTTTTTCTATTGTGACAGAAATCAAATATGACAAAGATAAAAAGCGTGCGACTGGTGTGATAGTATTGGATGCAGAAACAAATAAAACAATTGAATACAAAGCAAAAATTATTTTTGTCAATGCCTCTACTTTAAATAGCACTTGGTTATTGATGAACTCTGCTACAGATGTTTGGGAAGGCGGATTGGGAAGCAGTAGTGGCGCATTGGGTAAATATTTAATGGACCACCATTTAGGTAATCGTGCTGGTGGAACAATAGAAGGGTATGAAGACAAATACACATTTGGTCGTCGTGCCAATGGTTTCTATATCCCAAGGTTCAGAAACCTTGGTGATGAGAAACGTGATTATATCAGAGGATTTGGTTACCAAGGTGGTGCCAACAGAGCGGGCTGGGGTCATGATGTGGCTGAAGTAAGCATTGGTGGTAAATTTAAAGATGCATTGACTGAGCCAGGTGGATGGTCTATTGGTATGATGGGCTTTGGTGAAATGTTACCAGATGAAACAAATAAAGTGACTTTAGATAAAACCAAGAAAGATAAGTGGGGATTAAATGTCTTGAATATTGATTGCGAGTTGAAAGACAATGAAATCAAAATGCGTAAAGATATTTTAGAAGACGCAAAAGAAATGCTAGAGCGTGCAGGTGCTAAAAATGTACAAGGTTATGAAGGAGATGGTACACCAGGTAGAGGTATTCATGAAATGGGTACTGCGCGAATGGGAAGAGATCCTAAGACTTCTGTATTGAATGGTAATAACCAGGTATGGGATGCTCCGAATGTATTTGTGACTGATGGTTCATTCATGACAAGTGCAAACTGTGTAAACCCTTCATTGACTTATATGGCGTTTACTGCAAGAGCGGCAGACTTCGCTGTATCAGAATTGAAAAAAGGAAACTTATAATTTAATTTTTAAAAAATATTTTATGATAAACAGAAGAGAAGCCCTTTCTAGAGTTGCCATCATCATGGGTGGAACAGTATTAGGTGCAGAAGCTTTTTTGACTGGTTGTAAAACCAATACCAAGGGGGTGACCTTCACCCAATCAGACATCGATTTTTTAAATGAAGTTGGTGAAACCATCTTGCCTGCAACAGATACTCCAGGCGCTAAAGCAGCCAATGTTGGCGCATTTATGCAAACGATGGTGAGTGATTGTTACGAAGCAAAGGACCAAGAAATTTTTATGAAGGGTATGAAAGCATTAAATGATGCTTCTATAAAACACCATAATAAAACATTCATGGAATCTACACCAGAAGAGCGTACTGCTTTTTTAACTGAACTAGATAAAGAAGCAAAGGAATACCAAAATAATAAAAAGAAAGAAGATCCTACCCATTATTTTACCATGATAAAGCAATTGACTTTGTCTGGCTTGTTCACTTCTAAAATAGGTGCAACAGAAGTATTGAGGTATGTAGCTGTTCCTGGAAAGTTTGAAGGCTGCGTGCCTTATACTAAAGGAGAAAAAGCATGGGCTACTTCTTAGGTTTTTAAATTCGTTCATTTGGTTTTCAAATATATATTATGTCAAATTCTAGAAGAAATTTTTTACGCGGTGCCGCTTTAACGAGTGTAGCATTATCGATGCCATTTAAAAATGAGCTAATTGCGATGGCTGCTAATTCCAAGCCATTCGGTCTTCAATTGTGGTCAGTGAAACAAGCATTGACAAAAGATCCTCTTGGGGTTTTAAAACTAATTGCTTCAAATGGCTATAAAAAAATTGAAAGTTTTGAAGGCGCTAAAGGCATGTTTTGGGGTATGAAAAATACGGAGTTCAAAAAAGTGATGGATGATTTAGGAATGAATATGGTTTCGACTCATTGCAACGATACGGGCAATTTTAAATCTTTCGAACTCAAGGCAGCTGCAGCAGGTGAAATTGGTTTGAAATACATTATATGTGCATTTAAAGGGCCACAAAAAACACTCGATAATTTTAAAAAGTTTGCTGAAGAGTTTAATACTTGTGGCGAAATTGCAAAAAAACATGGACTTCGTTTTGCATATCATAATCATGATTATTCATTCAAAGCTATGGACGGAATTGTACCTCAGGATTTAATGATTAAAAATACAGATCCTACTCTTGTAGATTTTGAAATGGATTTGTATTGGACTGCAGCTGCAGGGGTAGATGCTGTTGCATACATGGATCAATTCCCAAATCGTTTTAAATTAGTTCATGTGAAAGATATGACTAAGACCGCTACTGGTTATGAATCTTGTGTCATTGGGAAAGGCACAATTGATTATAAAACATTATTGCCAAAATTGGCAAAACGTGGTATAGCACACATGATTGTAGAACAAGAAGCTTATTCCGGGACCAATGAGTTGGATGCAGCTAAAGACAATGCAACTTATATGAAAACTTTGAATTGGTAATGCGCTATATTATTTTAAAAGAACACCTTGCTTTTGAATCTCAATAATTGCATTATACAAAGCGTCTAGATCATCCACTGTATTGAATGCGTTGATTGAATACCTCAGGTACACATCGTTACCTTGTCGCATGATGGGCACTTCTATTTTATACTCTAAGAATAATGTCCTTTGTAATTGCTCTGGATCAGGGGTTTGAATGGGAATGCTGATCATTTGTCCAATCCATTCACTATGGAGTGGACAAATTGGGTTACTATTGAAAAGTTTAAAAAATCTTGGAGCATGATCTAAGACCATTTGATGACATTTTTGACCGACTACTTTCCATTCGTGTTTCTCCATGAAATCAATACATGTAGCTACAGTTAAGAAGGCCGAAAAGTCTCTAGTACCAATCATTTGGTGGTAGTCTAAGAAATTAGAATGTGATGGTTTTGCAGCTTGATAACCCCAACTTACAATCATTGGATCACAAATAGGCTGTACTGATTTTGCTGCATATAAAAAGGAACATCCTTTTGGGGCCATCATCCATTTATGACAGGCGCCTGTGTAAAAATCTGCTTCTATTTTATTTAAGTCAAGTGGAATATGAGCAGGTGCATGTGCACCATCTACAATAGTGATCAATCCTTTTTCTTTTGCAATCGCACAAATTTCTGCTGCAGGCAAAATTAAACCAGTCGCACTAGTGATATGAGAAATGAAAATCGCTTTTGTATTTTCATTGCATCCTTTGAAAAAATCTTCAATGAATTGCTCCTTGTTGACAATAGGAAGGTTGATTTTTTGTCTTCTATATATAGCACCTTTTTTCTTACAATAATAATCCCATGTTCGATCACAAGCCCCATACTCAATATCTGTTGCCAAAATTTCATCCCCCGCGTTTAACGGAAAACTTTTTGCAATCATATTGATTGCAAAACTTGGATTGGTAACATATACTAGATCATCTTTGTCTGCACAGTTTAAAAACTTTGCCAAAACTGCTCTTGAATCTGCTAGGTATTGATACCCGTCAAATGCAATGAACTGCACAGGCTCGGCTTCTAAGACCCTTTGCCATTCTTGGTATTTTTCGAATATTGGCTTTGGCGTAGCACCAAAAGACCCGAAATTCAAAAAATGAATATCGGGTCTTAATAAAAATTGATCTTTTAAAGATTCCATATTTTTTTAATTATGCACCTAAGCTCCAACCTGCACGATAAGTTCTTTTTACAAACTGATTTGCTAAATCGAAATTAGTGATCTTCATATTTGGTCCATCCCACATTAATTGAATATTTCTTCCAGGAAAGCTTGTCAATCCTTTTGAATCATTTGCTTTAACATCATATGAACGGATGGCTAAATTACCCATCAATACAGATTCAGTCAATGGTCCTGCGATATCAAAATTAGAACTTAACATTTTTGCTTCTTTACTTCCTGGTCCTGCGATACATGCTTCAACCCATGCAGCATAATGCCCATTGTCGCCATTTTTAACTCTTTCAATGGTTTGCGGCACTTTTGTAGTTGCTGTTAAATTAGTTGGCAATAATTGAGGGTTTGCACCGTATGTACCTGCCATCATTTTACCTTTTGTTCCTTCAAAGATGATACCGTTTCCGCCATCACCCATTATTTCGTTTGGTCCTAATTCTGCTGGTCTTTCTGGTTGAATACCTCCATCCATCCAATGTAATTTGACATCTGGTTTTCCGTTTTGACCTTTGAAAGTTAAAATGATATGTGATGCAGCTGGTGGACTGTCTGGTGAATATACTCTTTGCCATGGAGCAGTATACCTTGTTGCCACACTACATTCTGCAGATACTGGATAGCCTAATCCTAAAACAGCAAAACCTGGTGCCATAATATGACAAGCCATATCGCCTAATGCGCCGGTTCCGTAATCCCACCATCCTCTCCAGTTAAATGGTAATACGCCATCAAAATAATCTTTTTGAGGTGCCGTGCCTAGCCATAAATCATAATCTAAGCCTGCTGGAATTGCAGATACGGTGGTTGGTCGTATTACGCCTTGTGGCCATACTGGACGGTCTGTATAACAATAAATAGTGTGTACATCCCCAATCAATCCTGCATTGTACCAATCTTGCAGCATACGCACTCCGTCTCCTGAAGCACCTTGGTTACCCATTTGCGTGACTACATTGTATTTATGTGCAGCTTCTGTCATGATTCTAGCTTCATAAATATCATGCGCCATTGGTTTTTGTACATAGACATGTTTATTTAATTGCATTGCCGCCATAGCTTGTACACCATGCATATGGTCTGGTGTAGAAACAGAAACAGCTTGAATATTCTTGTGTTCTTTTTCTAACATTTCTCTATAATCCTTATAATATTTCGCTTTCGGAAATCTTTGACGACTCTTTACAGCTTGACGATCATCTACATCACACAAGAATGCGATATCTGCTTTTCCACTTTGATAGAATGCCCATAAGTCACTTTCTCCTTTACCTCCAGCACCAATACCAGCAACTTGTAATTTATCACTTGGAGCGGTAAATCCTGGTCCACCCAATACATGTCTTGGGACAATGTAAAATCCGCCTAAAGCCAGTGCGGCATTTTTGACAAAATCTCTTCTTGATTTTACGGTTTTTTTCATAGGAATCATTTAAAAAGGAGGGGTACTCCTTTGGTTTTTTAAGTAGGTTAAATTATTAAAAATTGCCCATATGTTGAAATTATTTTTATGAACGCCTAAATTGGCATGGGTATGAGGATTAAAGTTTAAATTGCTATACATTATTGAAGCTATGAATACACAGTTAGAAGCATTAAGACATTATTTTCAGTCAGGAGCGACCCAGTCTTTTGATTTTAGGCTTTTGCAACTAAAAAGACTTAAGCAGGTGGTGCTTGACAATGAAAAGGCCTTGTATAAAGCGCTATATGCGGATTTGAAAAAAACTGATGAAGATGCATGGGCTACAGAAATAGGTTTTTTCTTAAGTGAATTAAAGTATACCATTAAACATTTACATGAGTGGATGAGACCTAATCCGGTTTCAACCAATTTGGTTAATTTGCCTTCAACAAGCTATACTATACAAGAGCCATTGGGCGTGGTTTGTATCATTGCTCCTTGGAATTATCCTTTTCAATTATTATTTACACCTTTAATTGGTGCAATCGCAGGCGGTAACTGTGCAGTCTTAAAACCAAGCGAGTTTGCACCTGCCACTGCAGCTGTGATGGGTAAGATGATTGCTGATTTATTTCCCGATAATTATATGTTGTATTTAGAAGGGGAAGGTGCTATAGTACTTCCACCATTACTTTCTGAAAATAGGTTCGACCATATTTTTTATACAGGTAGCACCATGGTTGGAAAAATTATTTACAAGCTTGCTGCCGAACAATTAGTGCCAGTGACTTTAGAGTTAGGAGGCAAGAGCCCTGCGGTGATTTGTTCAGATGCCAATTTGAGAGTGGCTGCACGTCGTTTAGCCAATCCTAAATTTTCTAATTGTGGTCAAATGTGTATTGCGCCTGACTATATTTTAGTACCCCATGCATTAAAAGACGCACTCATTCAAGAATTAATTATTGCTATCCAAGCATTCTATGGTGCAGATGCCGAAAATTCAGAACATTATGGTAAAATAATTAACGATAAACAATGGTTGCGTCTGACTTCTTATTTAGGAGATGGTGAAATAGTGTATGGAGGAAAGTCCAATAGAGAAAAATTATTTATTGAGCCTACTATTTTAACAGGTGTTCATGCAGATGCTAAAATTATGCAGGATGAAATTTTTGGCCCCATCCTTCCTATTCTAACTTATGAAAAAAGGGAAGAAGCTTTGGCGATTATTCAAAAAAATCCAAATCCATTGGCTTTCTATGTATTCACTGAAAATAAAAATGATGAAGCCTATTGGCTAACCAATGTGCCTTCTGGTGGTGCTTGTGTTAATAATGCTACAATGCATATTACCAATCATGAATTACCCTTTGGTGGAAGGGGTTATAGCGGAACAGGGGGCTATCATGGTAAATTAAGTTTTGATACTTTTACGCATACAAAATCAGTTTTAAAAACACCAACTTGGATAGATCCTAGTTTTAAATACCCACCTTATAAAGGCAAGGGCTGGTTATTGAAAAGATTAATTGGCTAATTGGCCTAGATAAAAAGATGTACCTAAAAAAATATAAAAATATGATCATTAAAATAGCCATTGCAGTAGGGGTATTGGTTACCGCTGCATTATTGATGAAGAAAAAAGATATGACCTATCGTCAATCTATTTTAAAAACAATCTATCCTGCAATCATGTGGTCTACTGGAAAAGCTGGATCTAAGCAAGTGCAGGTTAATACAGAGATGAAAAAAGGGACGGTTGAGTTCTATAGTTTAACAACAAAAGACATTGCAGGTAATACATTTAGTTTTGAGCAATTCAAAGGCAAAAAAGTTTTGATAGTGAATACGGCAAGTGATTGTGGTTATACTGCTCAGTATGAGAATTTAGAAAAATTATCTAAACAGTTTGCTGGTTCTTTGGTGGTGGTTGGTTTCCCTGCCAATGATTTTAAAAATCAAGAAACCAAGGATGATCAAGCTATTGCTGCTTTCTGTCAAAAAAATTATGGAGTGAGTTTTCCTTTGATGTCTAAATCGGTTGTCATCAAATCAAATAATCAAAATCCAGTGTATGCTTGGTTAACAGCTGCTAATTTAAATGGATGGTGTAATCAAGCGCCTGCTTGGAATTTTTGTAAATACTTAATCAATGAACAAGGGGTGTTGACACATTATTTTCCAATGAGTGTGGACCCTTTAGATGCACAAATTATTAAAGCTATTAATCAATAGGGCAATGCTCATGGTAGTTCTCTAATACAATTTTACCAGAGTCTATTTCCATGCCTTTGAATTTTTCTTTGATCTCATCTAAGATCGCTTCGATGCCTTCGCGCTCTGTAATGCGCACCAATTGATTTCTATATTCTTTAATATTTGGTAAACCTCTTAGGTAGTTGGCATAATGCCTGCGCATTTCATTGATGCCACCAATTGGTCCTTTCCATTCTAAAGATTTTATTAAGTGCTTTCTTGCTACTTCTACACGTTCTTCAATGGTAGGGGATTTCATTTTTTCACCTGTTGCTAAAAAATGTTTGATTTCTCTAAAGATCCAAGGATATCCAATAGCTGCTCTGCCAATCATGATCCCGTCTACACCATATTTATTTTTATATTCCAAAGCTTTTTCTGGAGCATTGATATCTCCGTTGCCAAAAATTGGAATATGAATTCTTGGATCGTTTTTAATCTTACCAATGATGGTCCAATCTGCTTCACCTTTATACATCTGTACCCTGGTTCGACCATGGATAGCCAATGCTTTTATGCCAACATCTTGTAATCTCAATGCAGCTTCGTGTACATTCAAACTACTATCATCCCAGCCCAATCTTGTTTTTACAGTCACTGGCAAGTTGGTACTTTTTACTACCGCTTCGGTTAAACGCACCATCAAGTCTAGGTCTCTTAAAACCCCTGCACCAGCACCTTTCATAGCCACTTTTTTTACAGGGCAACCAAAATTAATGTCAATTAAATCTGGGTTTACTGTATCTACTATTTTGGTACACAAGGCCATTGCTTCCTCATCACCTCCAAATATCTGAATACCTATTGGGCGCTCGTAATCATAAATATCTAATTTCTGTCTACTCTTAATGGCATCTCGAATCAAACCTTCACTGCTAATAAATTCGGTATACATGAGGTCGGCTCCGTTATCTTTACACACAGCTCTAAATGGGGGATCACTTACGTCCTCCATGGGCGCTAACAAAAGCGGAAAATCTGGTAATTGTATGTTCCCTATAGATACCATATGAATTCATTATCTTGCATCTAACCGATACGGTGGCAAAGGTACCAATTAATTGCATTGACATGTATACTAATGAAAATTCTATTTTTAATATGAGCCCTGGATTCAGGATGGTGCTATTTATATCCATGACTGGATTGAGTATGATACTTGGTGGCTTAATTACTTTTTCGATTGTGGCTGCTGCATTGCATGTGCCATTTATTGAAATTCAAGCTGTTTTATTGCGACCAGAAAATACCAGTATAACGCAAATAGCCAACGCAACTGCTTCTATTATTGGATTTGGCGTGCCAGTTTTAGTCGTGACTTATTTTACCAAAGGGAGTTTCGCTTCTAATTTAGGGTTCAAGCCAATTACGAATGAAAAACAAGTAGGGATTGTCATTTTACTAGCATTCACTGGTTTGATTTTGAGTGGTGCATTAGGGGACCTTACAGATAAAATTACTTTTTCTAATAGCATCAGAACTTGGGCAACGAATTTAGAAGCCCAATATAAAAAAGCATTAATGGCCATGACGCATATGCGTTCTATCTGGGATTTATTACTTGCCATTATAGCCATTGCAGTGGTGCCAGCGATTGTGGAGGAATTGTATTTTAGAGGCACGCTTCAAAAAATAATTACAGACTGGTCGGGTAAACCATTCGTAGCGATTGTCATTACTGCAATTTTATTTAGCGCATTCCATTTTTCTTATTTTGGATTTTTATCCAGGATGTCATTAGGTATTGTACTCGGCTTGATTTATTATTATACAAAAACCATTTGGTTACCTATACTCATGCATTTTGTCAATAATGCCATTGGTGTGACTGCATTGTACACAGTAAGAAATAATCCAAAAAAAATAGACCAAGTAATGGACTCTAATCTTACTTATTATTGGGTGGTCATAGGATTTATTGCATTGTTTATTTTGTTCAAACAATTAAAAAAGACCACAGATGGCGTTTAATTTTTCTGTATTTAAATTAAGGGCATTATCTGCTATTGTCTTTGTGCTGATCATGCTAGCAGGCTTGCTTTTTAACGGCTGGTCCTATTTTGCTTTGTTTTTGTTGATTCAAGTCGGTTGCTTGTATGAGTATCAAAAATTGATGCGCATCATTTTTCCTTCTTATAATCAAATTTCAAAAATGCATCAATGGGGAGTATTGGTGGTGGGGGCGTTAATGATGACTAGTTTAGCGCCCACTGATATTGTTTTACCAACAGCAATACTACAGAAATTACCACAAGCTTATCAAGGAATTGGTTTAAGGTGGATTGGCTTGAAAGCGATGCCAGTCGCATTGGTATTGATGATGGCGGCAGATGTATTTACAAGAAAAGCGGATGTAAAAAATATTTCAATAAGTTTTTTCGGCTTCATCTATATTTCAATTAGCCTTTCCTTATTTTACGCAATGCGAGGCATGTTCATGAATTCAGCCATGTCTATGTTTTTTCCAAATATAGAATTGATGGTGCCGATTTTAGTAATTGTGACTGTTTGGGTGAATGATACCATGGCGTATATCGTTGGTTCATTGATTGGTCGTACACCTATTTCTCCTATCTCACCAAAGAAAACTTGGGAAGGTACGATTGCTGGTGTCATCTTATCTGTTCTGCTATTATCTTCTGTGGCTGGTCAATTGATTCCTATCGCGTCTAAGTACCTTTATATGATCACTATTGTAGCTGCTGTTATGGGCAATTTGGGGGATCTTTTTGAAAGCAAATTAAAACGCTTGGCAGGCGTAAAAGACAGTGGTAGTATGATGCCTGGCCATGGGGGCTTCTTAGATCGATTTGATTCTATCTTGTTTGCAGGTCCATTTGTTTGGATATTGCTTCAATTTATCTTTTAGATGAATTACCTTTGCCCAAATTGCTATTTATGACCATACACAGAGAAGGAACTGCTACAATTGCATTGGTTGCATTTGTGGTAGGTATCTTGAATTTAATTAATTTCTCTTATTTATTTCCAATAAGTACCATTTTGGGTTGGTCAATTTTTGCGTTTACAATAGCTTTCTTTTTATTCATAGTTTCTTTTTTTAGAATGCCCAATCGTGTATTAACAATGGATGCTTCTGCGATTGTGTCTCCTGCAGATGGTAAAGTGGTGGTGATTGAGGAAGTCATGCCAGATGAGTTCTATAAAGAACCAAGAATTCAGATTAGTGTTTTTATGAGTCCTGCCAATGTGCATGTAAATCGTTTGCCAGTTGCAGGTAAGATCATCTATAACCAATACCATCCTGGGAAATTTTTAGTTGCATGGCATCCTAAATCTTCTACTGATAATGAAAGATGGTCAGTGGTGGTTGAAAATGAAAAGGGTACCATTTTATTAAAGCAAATTGCTGGAGCGCTTGCGAGAAGAATATGTAATTATGCTGCTGTAGATACTTCATTCAATCAGTGTGATGAATATGGTTTCATTAAATTTGGTAGCAGGGTAGATTTATTATTACCAATTGGTACGCAAATCAATTGTAAAATTGGAGATGCCGTTCAAGGTGGTGTCACCGTTTTAGCAAGATGGTAATCAAATAGACAGCAGCTTATAAGATGTTTTCTAATTCTTTTAAATGTGTGATCGTATAGGTTGCTGGAACGGTTGGCACAACTTGAATATGGTTTACAAAAATAGTATCCATCCCTATATTAATCCCTCCTTGTATATCTGCTGACTCATTGTCTCCAATCATAATACTTTCTTCGATACTAGCATTTGCATTTTTTAAAGCATATTCAAAAATTTCCTTTTGCGGTTTTAAACTATTACTTGCTTCGGATGTAATCACTTCGATAAAATAATCCTGTAGTCCCGAGTTTTTTATTTTTTTAAATTGCACCGATTCAAATCCGTTGGTGATGAGGTGCATTTTATAATCCTTCTGTTTTAAGTATTCTAAAATCTCGATAGTATAAGGAAACAAATGTTTTTTGTTCGGCAGGATCTCTAAATAAGCCTGGGACATTTCTTTTGCCAATGGCTCATTAGCGACTTTAAAATCCAATAAACTTAAATACACTCTTTTCCATCTCAATTCTTCTTGCTTGATAAAGCCCTTGGTGTATCGGTCCCATAAACGATGGTTATGTGCAGAATAAGTGCTGTAAAATCTATCAAAATCAATAATGCCTAAATCCACTAAACGGTGCGTGGTATAGAGTTCTTGAATGGTTTCTTTAGAATTGGTCTCGAAATCCCAAAGGGTATGATCTAGATCAAAAAACAGGTCTTTATAGGCCATTTGTATGGGATGAATTGGTAATTGAAATGCTAAATTACCATTTTGCTTGCTATCTTTAACTAGTAAAGTATGAATTTATGAATATCATTATTACCGGTGCTTCAAAAGGGATTGGTTTTGCCATTGCAAACGCTTTTGCAGCAGCTGGACACAATTTGTATCTAACAAGTAAGTCCCCTGCCGATCTCTCTAGTGCAGCAGCCTCCTTACAAAAAAGATATCCTAATGTAAAGGTGGACTTTGTGCACGCAGATTTGTCAAATCAAGCACAGGTGCACTGTTTTTCTGAATGGGTTTTAGCAAGAACTACGCCCGATGTATTAGTGAATAATGCGGGTTACTTTTTACCTGGTCAATTACAAGACGAACCGGCTGGGCAATTAGAGGCGCAATTGAATGCAAATTTATTTTCGGCCTATCATTTGACACGAGACTTATTGCCTACAATGGTTAAAGCAAAACAAGGCCATATTTTTAATATCTGTTCTATCGCGTCTTTACAAGCCTATCCTCATGGCGGATCTTATAGCATTTCAAAATATGCATTGCTTGGATTTTCTAATAACCTAAGACTTGAATTAAAAGACAAGGGCATTAAAGTCACAGCAGTTTGTCCTGGAGCCACTTATACCAATAGCTGGAAGGGTTCCGGGGTGCCAGAAGATCGTATCATGGAAGCAGATGATATTGCAAAGATGATTTATGCAGCGACACAATTAAGTCCTCAAGCAGTGGTAGAAGATATTGTGCTACGTCCTCAGTTAGGAGATTTATAATCGTTCAAGGTCTTCATCATGCTGGTCATTATTTTCTGATGAATCAATTTTATTGGTTGTACTAAAACTTGCTCTTGCTGCTTTTGTAGCAGCCAATCTTTCGATAATGACTGCTGCAATTAGTTTTGCTGCATCTTCATTAGGATTTAATTGTAATATATATTTTAATTTTTCTTCAGATACATCAATACGATATAGTAATTGCACCAATTTATTAAAATCATGTTTTATGCAATCATTGATATAGGCAATTAAATCGCTAGGGCCTAGTTGTTCTAATTCGGACAATGTATTTTCCATGTGGCTGTTTTTACCTGATTTTTTCTGTGACACCTAAACTAAATAAGGCGAAGTCGTATTTGACAGGATCGCTTGCATCTAAAGTTCGGCAATAATCAGTTAACTCCAAAGCAGTCAACCAATCTATTTGTGTACGAGCTATCAGTCCGAATGCCCTGGATACCCTTGCCACATGTACATCCATCGGAATGATTAAATCGGCAGGAGAGATGGCTTTCCACAAACCAAAGTCAACCCCATATTGGTCCTTCCGGACCATCCATCTTAAAAACATATTCAATCTTTTACAAGTGGATCCGTTTTCGGGGGAAGCAATATGTTTTTTGGTACGATCTGGCACATCCTCTAATGAGAAAAAATAATTTTTAAAATGAACTAATCCAGTTGCTACTGTTTTTATTTTGTTACCTGATTGTTGGTCTATAAAAAAAGCTGTTTCTAAACTTTTTTGGGTAGCATAATGTTGCTTAAAAAAAGCGATACAATACAATAAGTCGGTATCCTTAAATGTGCGATGCGCAAAGCCTAGTAATTTTTTTAAATCTGCTGCCTGGTGTTGGGTGCAAAATTCAAAAGGGGCATTGTCCATTCTTTCTAGCAATTCCTTGCTTTTTTGAATGATGGTGGTACGATTACCCCAAGCAAAGATGGCAGCAAAAAAAGCAGCAATTTCAATATCTTGCTGCTTTGTAAATAAATGCGGTATACTGATTGGATCTTTTTCTATAAAGTCAATATGATTGTATTGCTTTACTTTTTGATCGAGTAATTGTTTAATTGCGGGGTTCATTATCCAATGGCCTGTGCTAAGTCTGCGATAATATCTTCGGCATCTTCAATCCCTACACTTAAACGAATTAAGCCGTCTGGAAGTCCGTTTGCAATTCTTTGTTCACGAGGAATAGAGGCATGGGTCATACTTGCAGGGTGATTGATTAAGGATTCAACGCCTCCTAAACTTTCGGCCAATGAAAATATTTTAGTGCTTGACAATACTTTGGTAGCTGCTGCAATGCTATCGTCTTTTAAAATAAAACTCATCATCCCACCAAATCCACGCATTTGTTTTTTAGCAATATCGTGGTTATGATGATCTGTAAAGCCACACCAGTAAACTTTTGCCACTTTTGGGTGTTGTCTTAAATAGGTAGCTACTTTTTCACCATTCTCACAATGCCTTTGCATTCTTACATGTAATGTCTTAATACCTCTTAAGACTAAAAAACAATCCTGCGGTCCTGGAACAGCACCTGTGCTTTTTTGTATAAAATATAATTGATCCCTTAGTGCTTGATCATTGAGCATTAAACAACCTTGTATCACATCACTATGTCCACCTAAATATTTTGTAGCAGAATGCATAACAATGGTCGCACCTTGATCTAATGGATTTTGTAAATAAGGAGAGGCAAATGTATTGTCCACACAAATTATGCAGTTGTGTTTTTTACCTATTGCTGATACAGCTTCGATATCTGTGATATTCATCAAAGGGTTGGTAGGCGTTTCTACCCAAATTAATTTTGTCTTTTCAGTCATCGCAGCTGCAACATTATTTACATCAGAAGTGTCTACATAAATAAATTTGATGCCCATCTTTTCATGTACTTTTGAAAATAACCTGAAAGATCCACCATACATATCATGTGCTGCAACCACTTCGTCCCCTGGAACTAATAAGCGCATCACAGCGTCTGTAGCTGCCACACCACTTGCAAAAGCCAGTCCAAATTTTCCATTTTCAATCACGGCAAATGCTTCTTCCAAAGCAAATCTTGTTGGGTTCTGACTTCTTGCATATTCATAGCCCTGGTGTACGCCAGGAGCGGATTGTACGTATGTTGAGGTTTGGTAAATAGGCGTCATAATGGCGCCAGTACTAGGATCTGGATGTGCACCTGCATGTATAAATTTTGTACCAAGATGTTGTGTATTGCTCATATTAAATTGTATTTCCTTTTTTAAATAGTCGATATGAAAAGACAGATGGAATGATGACCATCACTGCAATGGCTAACATAAAACCAATCAAACCAAATTTCATTGGTAATATAAATGTTACAACTGCCTGAAACAATCCTCCATAGAGCCAAAGTTTTCCTGCTACTTTATGTGTTTCATTCCAGTTGGTTTCGTTTTCTAAAGTCCAAGGTAATTTAAAACCTACAAAATAATTTTGCTTAAACTTAGGCATATACCATCCTAGTCCTGCTAATGACAATCCCACTAAGGGCAGAATTAATTTACCTACATTGATCTCATCCGCATGGGTTGAACTATAAATAATGATGGTACTTAAAGCACTTAAAAATGCAACTGTTAACACTGCAAAATTGCTATAAAGTGTATCGTTGGCTTCGTCGTATTTTTTTGGATCGATTGTTTTTATATTTGACATGAGTATATAAATAAAAATACTCACTGCACCCATAATGCCTGGGCCAATAAAAATACTAGATGGGCCGCCCCATGCATCAGCCTTTCCCTCAATATTAAAATGGGTAGGAATTCGACTTGGTAAATGAGGAAAAATCAAGGCGCCATATATAAATGGGGCGATAATCAGCAAGGCGACTAACCAAGGGCCGTATTTTTTTGTATTCATAACCACACTTTTCGTGCTCAAGTTACAAAATTTTGCCTTTTGGAACGTTTTACATGAATTGGGCAAATCTGTATAAATAAATTACTTTTGCACCAAATCAATTGACATGAGCAAAGGACCTATTTCACAGTTTATAGAGCACCATTATCGACATTTTAATGCTGCTGCCTTAGTAGATGCTGCTAAGGGATATGAAACGCATTTATTAGAAGGCGGAAAGATGTTGGTGAGCTTGGCGGGTGCCATGAGTACGGCCGAATTAGGCATCAGTTTAGCGGAGATGATCCGTCAAGACAAGATTGCTATCATTAGCTGTACAGGTGCCAATTTAGAAGAAGATGTGATGAACCTTGTTGCGCATAGTCACTATAAGCGTGTTCCTAACTATAGAGATTTAACACCTCAGGATGAGTGGGATTTATTAGAAAACCATTACAACCGTGTAACAGATACTTGTATTCCAGAAGAGGAAGCATTTAGAAGATTACAAAAGCATATTGTTAAGTTCTGGAAAGAAGCGGAAGCAAAAGGGGAGCGTTATTTTCCGCATGAGTTTATGTATCAAGTAATTTTGAGCGGTGAGTTAGAGCAATATTATGAAATTGATCCTAAGGATAGCTGGGTGGTAGCTGCGGCGAAAAAGAACATACCAATTGTTGTACCAGGATGGGAGGATAGCACTACAGGGAATATCTTTGCTAGCTACGTGATTAAAAATGAATTGAAAGCATCGACTGTTAAAAGCGGTATTGAATACATGGTTGAATTAACAGAATGGTATAGAGCAAATAGTGGTGGTAAAGGGGTAGGTTTCTTCCAAGTTGGTGGAGGTATTGCTGGTGATTTCCCTATTTGTGTAGTACCAATGATGTACCAAGATCTTGAATGGCATGATGTGCCTTTTTGGAGTTATTTCTGTCAAGTAAGTGATAGCACTACTTCTTACGGATCTTATTCTGGTGCAGTTCCAAACGAAAAAATTACCTGGGGTAAATTAGATATTCATACCCCTAAGTTTATTGTAGAAAGTGATGCCACAATTGTCGTGCCATTGATATTCTCTTATATTTTAGGACAGTAATCCCATAATAATACGTTCGAAAAAATACCTAATCCTCGCTCACGCTCGCAAGAGGAATTTACGGGCTTCCATCAGACGCTCATTCACGTCTTCTCGCTCGGATTAGTATTTCTTTCAAACAATAATATTGTATAAAAATATATAAGAAATAAAAATGCCCCTTCAAAATGAAGGGGCATTTTTTATGCAATTAGATTTGGACTATCTTGTAGGAGGCATATTCAAAGGCATATCGCGCTTTAACATATCTTCTCTTGTTGCCATCTCCCATGCAGTTTCAAAAATGATTCTTGTTCTTTTTTCCATCAAATCAAAATTGATTTTCTCCACTCTATCTGTTGGTTTATGGTAGTCTGCGTGTGTACCGTTGAAGTAGAATATAACAGGTACGCCTTTTGCAGCAAAATTGTAATGGTCGCTTCTATAATAAAAACGGTTTGGATCTTTTGGATCGTTGAATCTTCTATCCAATTCCATATTGTAGTTTTTATTCACCTTGTCTGTGATAGGCTGTAAATCGCTACTCAACTTATCTTCACCAATGACATATACATAGTTCATTGAATCTCCTTTGTAGGTTGGATCTATACGACCAATCATATCAATGTTTAAATCGGCAGTTGTTTTTTCCATTGGGAAAATAGGATGGTCACCATAATATTTAGAGCCTAACAGTCCTTTTTCTTCTCCCGATACATTCATGAATACAATATTTCTTTTTGGACTAAATCCTTTTTTTCTTGCTTTTGCAAATGCTTCTGCAATTGCTAATACGCCTGTGGTGCCTGATCCATCATCATCTGCACCATAATAAATCACACCGTTTTTAACGCCTTCGTGGTCATAGTGACTCGTGATGAATAAGTACTCATCAGTTTTTTCTTTGCTTGGCATGTACGCAATAACATTGGCACTTGCTACAGTAGCATTTGTTTTGTCTGCTAACCATTCAATCGCTGCAGTATATTTTCCAACTGGCAATGTTTCCCATTCTTGATCACTGAATTCTTTTGTTCCGCCTAATATAGCAGCACCAACAGTTTTAGAAACAGTCATACTCAAAAAAGTATTGGTATTCGCAGTAAAAGCCATTCTGCCAGTTAAGTTGCTCGGCATAGATGGATTTGTTTTTGCAATATTGATGATACCAATCGCGCCTAATTTTTGTGCAGCCATTGTTTTACTTATGGCTCTTTCTTTTCCTTCTGAGCTGATTAACAATTTACCTCTAACATCCAAAGTAGACTTGTCATTGAATTCAGACCCTACATAAAATACTTCTGCACTTGTAAATAATTTTTGTGGTGCAGTAGCTGCGCTGATCCAGAAGTCTTTGTCTAAAGTATAGCTAGTACCGTTTACTTTTAAACTTGACATTGTTACTTTATCTTGAAACAAACTAAATGGCATTCTGTAAGATCCAGCGTTACCTGGTGTAAGATCCATTTGCTTGTATTGGCTTACTAAATAGCTAGCCGCTTTTCTTTCTCCTTCTGTTCCTGTTTCTCTACCTTGCATTTCCTCCCCAGCAATAATGCTAAGATGTTTTTTTAAGCCCGCTGCTGTGATGGTTTTAGCTGCAGTGTTGGCATCGATGGTTTGCGCGTTCACAAATCCGATACTCAAACTTAGCAGTACAATAAAAATTTTACGCATGTTGATTAATTTTAAAATGAGCATAGTTGATTATAAATGTAATGATTTTTTGAAGATCTTGTTGGTTTAACAACTGATCTTATTGACTCTTCCTTGATGCCTTCCCCCTTCAAATGCCGTTGTCATAAATACGTTGATCATTTCAATAGCAGATTCAATACTCACAAATCTTGCAGGCACACAGATTATATTGGCGTCATTGTGTAGTCGTGTTAATTCAGCAATCTCGGGTAACCAGCATAAACCTGCTCTAACAGCTGCGTGCTTATTGGCTGTAATGGCAACACCATTTGCAGAACCACAAAATAAAATACCAAATGCTGCTTCTCCAGATGCCACACTTAACGCAGTGGGATGTGCAAAATCTGGATAATCCACAGAGTCGGTAGAATAGGTGCCAAAATCTTTGACTTGATAGCCTTTTTTTTCGAGCCACTCTTTTACTTCTTGTTTGTAAGCTACGCCAGCATGGTCTGCGCCCAATGCGATTGGTTTTGAAGGATCAAAAATATATTCCATAAGAATCGATTTTAAATTGTTGCTATATTAATTTATTCCCATTCAGCTTCTGCCTTCTGCACAGATTTATAAGCCCATCTTGATACAACTATACTTAATTCAAATAAGGAGTATAGAGGGATAAAAACCAATAACTGACTATACCAATCTGGACTTGGTGTAATGAATGCAGCGACAATCAAAATCACTACTGCTGCATATTTACGTGCGCCACTCAAGAATTTAGGAGTGACCATGCCGATTTTTGTCAATAAAAAAGTCAATACAGGTAATTCAAAAGCAATACCACAACCCAATATCAAATTGGTTAAATTATCTAAATAGTCTGCAAAAGTAGGCATAGTAGTGATAACATTCTTTGTGCCTAATTGGAAACTTGCTAAGAAATTAAAAGTGAATGGACCAAGTATGAAAAATCCAAAAGCGGCACCTAAAAAGAAAAAGAAGGACACCCAAAAAATCATGAATCTAGTATTTCTCAATTCATTCTCTTTTAAAGCGGGTTTGATAAAGGACCAAAATTGATAAAAAATAAAAGGGAAAGCGGTGATGATTCCACCCACAATCGCCATGCTAATGCTACTCAAAAACTGTCCTCCAAATGTGGTGCTTTGCATGGTCACTTTTACAGCAGGCATACACAACGCATCTCCTAAATGTGCCCAATGACTGAACTCGCAAAATAAACGATAGGTAATAAAATCTGGTTGGATTGGTCCTGTGATTACATTATCCATGATCCAGTCACGCTTTATAAATATCACCAATGCCATCACTAAAATGGCTGCTGCAGATCGTACGATGGTACCTCTTAATACTTCGAGATGATCAATAAAAGACATCTCGGAACCATCTTTTGGATTTAAACGATTAAATAGTGCCATGGATTAAAAAGAATGAGCCCTAAAGTTAAGGCTTATGGGGCAAAATGAGGGCTCAAATACTAAAAATAGTACTAGTGGATGGTAAGCTTTACTTTCTCAATTCTGGTATCACTTACTAAAAGTATTTCTGCATCAAAATGGCTTAAATGGATCACTTCACGCACTTTAGGAATTGCTTCATGTTTATGGATGAGGTAGCCACTCAAAGTCTCTGCACTGTCGACTGCAAAGTCTATACCATATTTTTCATATAAATAGTCCAATTCTAATCTACCACTAAAAAGGTATTCATTGGCAGAAAGCTTCTTTTCTAAAAACTCTTGTTCATCATATTCGTCATTGATTTCTCCAAAGATTTCTTCCAATACATCTTCCATGGTAACAATACCTGCCGTTCCACCAAATTCATCCACTACCCATGCAATACTTTTTCTTTTCTTAGAGAATAAATTAATTAAATCTGCAGCATTCATACTCTCTGTTACCAACAAGATGGGGTGAATAATGGCTTGAATATCTTTTGGCTTTTTAAATAAGTCCAACTGATGGATATAACCAACAATATTGTCGAGGGTATCATTGTAAACAATGAGTTTGCTTAATTTAGTTTCAATGAATACAGTCTTTACTTCTTCTAATGGCGTTTGAATTTCTACCCCAACGATTTCTGTTCTTGGCACCAAACATTTACGCACTTTGATGTCAGGCAAGCTCAAAGCATTTTCAAATAAGTCTGTATTTAATTCTTGTTGTTCTTGATGCGTATTGGTTTGTTGGATAAAATGGGCTAGGTCTACTTTTGTAAACGCTTCTTTTTTATACACCATTTTAACTTGAAATAAATTACTTAAAACCCATTGTGCTGTATTTACTAATAACACAGTGAGTGGCTTAAATAAGACATGGAAAAATTGTGCTAGTGGCGCAAAAGTATTGATTAAGGAAGCGGCTCTTGCTTTAAACATCGCTTTTGGCACAAGTTCTCCTATAAATAAAATAACGAAAGTGGATACAATCGTATTGCCTACTAAAATTGCGCCTTCTCCTAAACCAAATCGACTCCAGATATGGGTATGCAATAGTTCTTCAAATAAAATTCCAAACACAACCAATGAAATATTGAGACCAATTAAACAAGTACCAATAAATTGTGTAGGGGCTTCTAGAAAGCCTGCAATGATTTTACCTGACCTGCTGCCTTGCTTTTTCTTTAATTCCAAACTAAGGCGATTGGCACTTACAAAGCCAATCTCATAGCCAGAGAAAAAACCAATTAAAATTACAGATGCAACAATCGCAAAAATCATAGTTTGTTTTTAAGTGAAAAATTCCTGTTTACCATTCTGGTAATATGGGTTTAGTATCAATGATTCCTTCAATCTGTTCCATGATCTCCGGGGTCAATAAAGTAGCCGTTTCTAATGCAGTTAAATTATCTAATAATTGATTTTTATTGGTCGCGCCTAATATCGCAGTAGATACATTTGGATTTTTAATGCACCATGCAATACTCAATGATGCCGTACTCACTTTCAATGCCTTTGCTAATGCACTCAATTGTTTCACTTTCTCAATTTTATCATGCATCAACATCCTGTCTCTTAACCATTCATACCCTTCAATTTGCATCCTAGATCCCTCAGGTATGCCATCGTTGTACTTGCCAGTTAATAATCCAGAAGCCAAAGGACTCCAAATGGTCGTGCCCAACCCCACATTTTTAAAAATCTCTACAAATTCGTTTTCCATTTTATTGCGCTCAAACATATTGTATTGAGGCTGTTCCATAGATGGGCCAATCAATCTGTATTTTTCTGCAACCCTATGCGCTTCCATGATCTCTACGCCACTCCATTCGCTGGTACCCCAATACAAAATTTTTCCTTGCTGTATTAAAGTGTTCATTGTCTGAACCACTTCTTCGATTGGACTTGACTTGTCGGGACGATGACAAAAATATAAATCTAGGTAATCTGTTTGTAGTCTTTGTAATGCCTCATGACATGCTTCTGTTAAATGCTTTCTACTTAATCCTGTTTGATTAGGCTTATTGGCTTTCCCTCTCCATCCAAAATAAGCTTTTGAAGAAAGTACGATAGAAGTTCTATCCCATTTTTTTTGACTTAAAATTCGACCCATCATTTTCTCACTCTCCCCAGCTGCATAAACTTCTGCATTGTCAAAAAAGTTCACACCCGCATCATATGCAATACCCATTAATTCATCCGCTATGCGGTCGTCTATTTGCTTATGAAATGTCACCCAGCTTCCAAAACTTAATGCGCTTAATTGAAGCCCTGTTTTGCCCATATTTCTATATTCCATCTGCTTTATTTTAAGGGTTTAAGCTACTGCTATCTTGTAGGATGGCATAGCTATTTGGTTGTGGTTTAAAGATACGAATGTCTGTTAAATTTTGATTGGCTTCTAGTCCCTTACCATAAATTTTGGCCAATGGACTATGTTGTTTCACTACCACATCCTGCTCGGTATAAAACTTGCCTGTGTTTTGATCCCAATAGATTTCCTTACACCATAAGGTATCTCCAAGGGTGTTGAAAATAACGACATCGTCTTTTAAGTATACAATATTTTCTGTCTCTTTATATTTTGCATATTTTGCATAAAGCTGACTCTCAATTTGATTGCTATCTTTGAAAAAGTCTACATGGATGGATTGAGGAAACTCAATCATTTTGCTACTATCCTCTAAATAACGATTCATCAAGGGCGCAGATAATTTTGCACCTAATTTACCATCATTACTTACATAAATAGCAACATCTTTTCCAACATCAATTCCGTTAACTCTTGTGCCTAACGCTTTTACAGCATCTGCATCATTCTCACATGCAGCCATAAAAAAGCAGCTACTCAAACAAGCAACTGCTATTTTAAATATTTTATGGTGGCTTGTATTAATCATATTTACGTTTATTGAACCAGACGTCGCTTAAACTATATCCCACTGTAAATTGAACAAAATTTTCTTTGAAATTAGATGTACCACTTCCTCTTCGTCCTACTTGTAAAGCTAGATTCAATAAGGTGAATTGGTAATCGTAGGAACGGTACTTTCTGATAGGTAAGCCCAAGCCCATTGTTAAGCCGTTCACTTTTAATCCGTTGTTGTTGATGTTGATATAATCATTGCCACTGAATAAGCCAAATCGATACGTAACAGTAGACCAATAACTTTCAAAAGCATATGGATTAGGACATAATTGAGCTCCTGCGCGAAACATAGTAGCATTTCGAACTTGATCTGCCACGCCATAGAATTTATAACCGTCCTTCCAGTTAGACTGATTCAATTCAACACCGACCACCCATTGATCATAGTTACCTCTAACAGTGGTGATTTTTTTATGTAAAGCAATACCAGCAGTGATCGTACTTGGTAGCTCTACTATGCCCTTTATATTTTTTTGAAATAGTGCAGTATCAACAGGGATTTCTTGTGTAGATGTAAATGTACCATTCGATCTTAAAACATCTTGCTTCCCATTTAATCTTTGGTCAAGTGTATATGTTCCGCCGTAGCTAATTGTATATTCTGTTTTGTCTTTAGTAACTGAATTCGTTGAACTTGATAATGGAAATTCTCCTTGTGCACCGAGGTTTAAAAACACACCACCAAAACTTGTGTTGGTACTTGATTGTGATTGATAAAAATAAGTTGAATCAGTATTGAATAAAAGCGCCTTTATTACATCAATTTTCTTTCTGCCTAAATTATAACCTGTATTCATACCAATACTTAAATACTTCCAACTTTTACCAACTCCAAGAAAAACTTGATTGATCCCGCCTTCACCTTTGTAGTTTGTGTAGACAGAATCCCCGATTTTAGGGTCATATAAAAAATCATTTACCGAATAATTAATTTGCGTCAGTGGTCTTAATCCAAATGCAAATCCAATTTTTTTTGCTTTACTGATAGGTACACCTACTGCAATATAGTTGGGTATCAAATAAGTGGATTTCTCTTTTCCTGCAGGCGTTATTCTTTTAAGATTGATATTGGTTAAATTCAAGCCAATATCAAATGTGGTCATGTAGATTCCTCCGTATGAAGCAGGATTGTTAAAATTAATGCTTTGCCCAAAAGCCCCATTCATTATGGGCGTGTATGCGGCAGTTAATCCACCCATAGCTTGGTTCGCAGCATTTTGACTGTTGTAAACTTCGTTACCTACGCCAAATCTTGAAAACGGGGAATTGATCTGAGCCTTAAGTGGGGCAATAAAACAGAAAAGTCCTATGAATGGGGTTAACCTAAGTATTTTTTTCACTAATCGCATATAATCCTTTGTATATTAAATTGGGGTCGGCAAATATCCTTCTTTTTAAGTGAGGTACAAAATAACTAAGGTCTCCACCGGTTAATAGGGCGTTAAATTTGCTGTATTTGGCCTCATAGGCATCAATTATACCATTAATTTCAGCTGACATCCCTAAAACGACTCCGGAAAGCAGGTTGGTTTTGGTATCATATCCAACCAAGCCAAAGCTTGGAGCTGGGTCAATTAATGGTAAAAGTGCTGTTAAATCATTCATAGACTTGAAACGCATTTGCATCCCCGGAGAGATACTGCCTCCCAAAAACTGCCCTCGATTATTGACAAAATTATAGGTGATACAGGTGCCAAGACAAATGACAAGACTATGTTCTGCTGGATATAAGTCCACAGCTGCTGCAACAAGTCCTAAGCGATCTGCTCCAATGGTTTCTGGTTTACCTACTGGTGTTGTGAAATTTAATTTGGTTTGCGGTCCCAATAAATGGAATGGACCATAACTAGTCAATAAGCTTTCAATTGCTTTATTGTGGTGAATCACGGAGGAAAGCAATGTTTTACTTGGCTGGTACTGGTCTAATAATTTTTGCACAGATGTAATCCCATCATTTTCTAAAAGCTCCAATTTTTCTAATTGGTTGCCTTTAAAAATTGCTGCCTTTAATCGGGTGTTGCCAAAATCGAAACAAATTGTTATAGACATAATGATTTTCGTATTTCAAAATTAATTGCTTTCAAGCAAACTTTAGGCAAAACAATAGGCAAGTTGCAAAAGATTTCGGTTATTTGAAGAACAATTAAGCGAATATGAAGGTTGCCGGGTTTACAATTATTAAGAATGCAGTGGTGAATGACTTCCCTATCTTGGAAGCCATTCGTTCTATTTTACCCGTGGTGGACGAAATGATTGTTTTAATTGGGGATTCGACAGATGAGACCATTTCATTAATTGAATCCATTGGCGATCCTAAAATTAAAATTCATCACTCTGTTTGGAATAAAGATTTAAGAAAAGGCGGGGTGGTTTTAGCCGATGAAACCAATAAAGCATTTCAATTAATTGATGCTAGTTTTGATTGGGCGTTTTACATTCAAGGAGACGAAGTGGTGCATGAAAAATACCATCCAGCCATTCGAGCTGCATGTGAAAAATACAAGGACGATTTACCAGTACAAGGCTTATTATTCAAGTACAAACATTTTTACGGCACTTATGATTATGTGGGGGATAGTCGAAAATGGTATGCGCATGAAATAAGGATCATTAGAAATAACAAAGCCATTAGTGCTTATAGAGATGCGCAGGGTTTTAGAATTGGTCATCAAAAATTACCAGTCGCTGCCATTGATGCAAGTATCTATCATTATGGGTGGGTGAAAAGTCCTGAGCAAATGCGTAAAAAGCAAAAAGAGAGTGCTGCTTTTTGGAATGATGATGTACAGATGGAAAAAATTATTCAAAGTCCAGATTTTTATGATTTCTCTGAGTTTGATTCTTTAGAACGCTTTACAGGAACACATCCTAATGTGATGTTAGATAGGATAGAACGAAAAAATTGGGTCATTAATTTAGATGTATCAAAAAAGAAACTCAGTTTCAAAAAATTTGTGTTGTATTATTTTGAAAAATTAACAGGTATACGTCCATTTGATTTTAAGAATTATAAAATTATCCGTTCATAAATGTTTGCTGTTACAGATATCGCAAAAGGGGTTGCTGAAGGCAATTTTTTATTATTGGCAAAAACCATTTCACAAATTGAAAATAAAGTGGAAGGGGTGGATGTCTATTTAACTAATTTAGTTCCTAAAGCAATTCCGATTATTGGTATTACAGGGCCTCCAGGGGCAGGTAAAAGCACCTTAATTGCAGGCTTAGTGGGCGAGTGGATAGCTGCAGGCAAAAAAGTGGCGGTCCTTTTGGTAGATCCTTCTTCGCCATTTCATAAAGGAGCTATTTTAGGAGATCGTATCCGCATGAAGGATTGGTATTTACATCCGCAAGTTTTCATTCGTTCTTTAGCTTCGAGAGGTCATTTAGGGGGCTTAAACAGTTCTATGATTGAACTAACGACTTTACTTCAATCAGTCGGATTTGATCAAATTATAGTTGAAACAGTTGGTGTGGGACAATCCGAAGTAGAAGTAGCTTCTTTAGCTGATACAACAGTCGTCGTGTTAGTGCCTGAAGCAGGGGATGAAGTGCAGATGATGAAATCGGGATTAATGGAAGTAGCTGATATATTTGTAGTCAATAAGAGTGATCGACCAGATGCACAAACTTTCACCAATCATATACGACAAATGATGATGGAGCATGGGGTATCAGCAGACCTGGTAAAAGTAGTTGCTACCGTTGCTTCACAGGGCCTTGGGATCAACGACTTGATTCAAGCAATTGCTTCGCATCAAATTGCCAACAATGTTTTAGGCAACTACAAAAAAATAATTTTCACAAAAGCAATTCAGTTAATTGTCGCACATAAGATGCAACAATTAGATCTAAAAAAATTAGAGCAAGATATAGAGGCAGCAACCATCAGTGAGGGGTTCAATATTTTTAGTTTTACACAAAATTATTTTTGATGAATTCTTCCGTCACATTAATCATTGCCACCTACAATTGGCCTCAAGCATTACAACAAACTTTAAGGTCTGTTGCACATCAAACCATACTACCTAATGAGGTCCTTATAGCAGATGATGGTTCTGACGAAAGGACTGCTAATTTGATTCAACAGTTTAAAGAAGCACATCCTACACTTAATATTATCCATGTTTGGCACGAAGACAATGGCTTTAGATTAGCTGCCATAAGAAATAAGTCCATCAGCATGGCGCAATCAGATTATATTATTCAAATAGACGGGGATATTATTTTAGATCAACATTTTATCGCAGATCATTTGAGCCTTAGAGCAGCTGGTTTTTTTGTAACAGGAAGTAGGTTGCTTTTAGGTAAAAAAATCACAAACATTTTATTGGAATCCAAAAAAGTAAATTTTGCAACACTAAGGTGGAAGGGGAAAAACTTTTTCAATTCGCTTAGGATACCATTCCTCATGCAATTTTTACAAAATAACTATAAAACAAAAGGGAAGCATTTATATGATGTCAAAGGATGTAATATGGCTTTTTGGAAATCAGATTTGTACTTAGTGAATGGATATGATGAATCATTTAGTGGTTGGGGTAGAGAGGATACAGATATTTGCATCCGTTTATTACATGCAGGCGTAAAGAAAAAATTCATCAAATTTGGCGGGGTCCAATATCATTTATATCACCCCCTTGCATCAAGGGATCAATTGGATGCCAATGATGCATTGATTGAACAACTAAGATTAAATCAAATAAGTTTTTGTAAGAATGGATTGATAAAAGCTGAACTATCAACTTGAGTAATTAAATGAACTAGCTTTTTTCATTTTTCCACCATCTATAAGCGACATAACTCATAATGCCAAATGGCATTGCAGCAAGGTATAGAATACCAACATTAAATCCTTTTCCAGCTTCTTCACCAATCTGCGCAGCTGTTTTAGTACAGATGGAACATTGTGCTTTTCCAGCTAAGACAATCAGTTGAAATACAAATAATAAGTAAATGCTTTTCATGTTGCAAAAATAGGCATAAAAAACCCCGAATAATCGGGGGAATCTATTTTTTAAAAAAATTAAGCTTTTGCCTTTTGAGCAGCTGTCTTAATAGTTCTTGTTTTGTGTGGTCTACTTTTACCAAAAGAACCTAAAAAGCGCTTTCCTTTTGCTGTTTTTTTATCTCCTCTACCCATGATATTGTAATTTTTAAATTGTGATTGGAGCACAAATATAAAAAAACCCTCTGAATAAATGATTATCCGAGGGTTTTTATTCAAATAAATTTGAAATTACAACTTGCCGCTCAATTCTTTACCAGCCTTGAAACGTGCAACTTTCTTTGCTTTAATCTTAATAGTCTCACCTGTTTGTGGGTTACGACCAGTTCTTGCAGCACGCTTAGATACTGAGAAAGTACCAAAACCTACTAAAGTTACTTTGTCACCTTTTTTCAAAG
>Ga0214921_10002084_pt1 | contig 33054 bp, 28 predicted proteins | sample LL1505_MetaG_FD_177992 | JGI IMG/M metagenome (GOLD analysis project Ga0214921, IMG submission 177992) | Freshwater microbial communities from Lake Lanier, Atlanta, Georgia, United States - LL-1505 | ecosystem: Environmental > Aquatic > Freshwater > Lake | place: USA: Georgia | collected... | reverse complement strand
AATTTTGGTCAAAACAATTTTGGTCAAAACAATTTTGGTCAAAACAATTTTGGTCAAAACAATTTTGGTCAAAACAATTTTGGTCAAAACAATTTTGGTCAAAACAATTTTGGTCAAAACAATTTTGGTCAAAACAATTTTGGTCAAAACAATTTTAGTCAAAACAATTTTAGTCAAAACAATTTTGGTCAAAACAATTTTAGTCAAAACAATTTAAAAAAAACATTAATAAAAGCAAATCCTACAATCCAATATGAAATTTTAAAAAATTTAGATTGGAAAATAAAAATAAATAATAAAAAAAAAATATTTGTAAAAGTAGAAGAATGGTTAAAACAATTACCAGATAAACAACAATTTTTATATTCTGAATATTTAAATAAAAATATACATGTAAAAAATCTAATTAATGATATTGTTAATAATTTAAATAATACAAATATATTAAATAAAATTATTATAAATAAAGAACCAGAAAAAAAAGAACACAAAAAACCTAAAAAAAGAATTAATAAAATTATTAATAACAATAATAATTTTACAACTATAAATAATATAGATAATCCTTACTTTTATTCATTAAATTATTATAGAAATTTATTAAAAAAATAAATATTATTTAAATAATAAATAATATTTATTTAATAATGGTAAATATTTGGAAAATAAAATCTAATCAACCATGTGATTGGGATTTTAATGGTATTGAAATTGTAAAAGGACGTAGAGAAATAAACTATTTTATTGATAATGATATTTCATTTATTAATCCTATTAAAATTAAAAATGATGATGGATCAGATTTTTTAAATAAATTATCAAGTGAATTAAATTGTACTTCTGAATCATATATTAATACAATTACAGTATATAATCATTGTGATTATATAATTCAATGTTCATATCGTTCAGATTTAGATTATAATGATGGTTTTAATTATTTTGGAACAATTGTAAATTTAGAAGCAGTAAATATTTTTGGTTCTGCAATATTTTTTAAATTAGAGAATAATAAATTAGTAAATTTAGAAAAAGAAGATGTATTAACATTATTGATAAATTTTTATTATGTTAAAACATATAAATTGACATCTGGAAATTTTGAAGAAATTAGTTTTAATAATTTTGAACCAGATATAGATCAATTTTTAAAAGGTTATACAGTTAAAAAAATTAATAGTTGGTATGTTTTTTCAGATGATAATAAATCTAATATTGAAAATTTAAAAGAATCTAATAATGATATAAATGAATTTGATAATTTAATATGGTTAAAAAAAAAAGTATATTATGGCGAAATATATAATAGTATACAATCTCTAAATTTAGAAAATAATAGAGAAGGTGATATGCGAGGTCAATATATGGATTTGAATATAGATATTATAAAAAAAACATTTTTTTAATTATCATAATATCCATCTGAACTTGATAAATTTAAATCAGTTAAATTATTTGTTATAATCATATTTTCATAATTAGGTCTAGGAAGATGTATACGAGTATTTCTCATTTTTGATTTTATAATAAATATTTTATCATTACTATCTATTTTTAATACTTGTGGTGTTTTAGAAAATAATATTTGATTTTCAGAATCCCTATTTCTAATATTTACATAATTTTGATCAAATATTCTAGAACTACCAATATCAACATGAAAAACATAATTATCATTATTTTTTTTTGGACATTGCATAGTAATACCAAATATTTTATCTTGATCATTAAATTTAGGTAATCCTGTATAAATCGAACTTTGATCATATTTTTTACTACTGTAATCATTATATGATTCATCTTTTTTATTAAATGTAGAATTATTTTGTTCAAAAATAGTAGAATATGATTGTGGACAATGTCCAACAATAACACGCAAGTCTTGAACTTCGATAATATCAGATAATTTCATAAATTCTTTTATTCTTTCTAATATTGTAAATCTACAAAATTCATTTTGTTTATCATTTGGATAAATGATTTTTTCATCAAGAAGATTTTTTTCTCTTTTATAGTTATCTAATCTATTATTAATTATTTGATCATTTGACCATTCTCTTTTCCATAACATACTATTATCATCTTTATATTTATCTAGAATATTTGTCCATTCTTGTTCTTCTATCAATTTATTATTAGGATTATTTATAAAATTATTATCAATTATTATATCTTTTATTGTTATTGGAGAATTTGGTAATTGACCATGAACAAAAATAGTATTATTTATTTTAATTAATAATCCACAACCATCTTCAAATAATAAATGAAAACCCTCTTTTCCAACATTAAAAGTTTCTTTTCTACTTTCGTCTTTATAATAATTTATAAGAGATACATCTTGTGGAAATACATAATTACTATACCAATCTGAATTTATAATTGACCCTATCTCATGATTTCCCAATAGTTTAATAATTCTTCCACTTTCTGTATTAGCAAGTTTATTAATTGCATTAATAAATTTTAACAATTTAATTTCTATTTGGGGATAATAACCACATAATAAATTATTATGTTTTATACAATTATTTGAATTTTCTCTATAAGGATCGATTATATCTCCACATATTACAATATGAGCATTTCCACCAATCTATATATAACCTAATGTATCATCATAATCACAATCATTATTAAGATCTTTAATTAATTCTATTTCTAATTCTGTATCTAATATTTTTGGATTATAATTATTTTTAGAAATAACTTTAGCACAATCTCTTAATGCAATTATAAAAGCATGAATATCGCCATGTATATCTGATAGAGCTATTATTGGTCCATCATGAGTTATATCAGTATCAAAATAATTAAATGATTCTGAACCACCTTTATATAATTTATTTTTAAGTTGTAAATATTTATGTTTATAATTCATATATATATATATATATAGTAATAAGAGATAAAATTATATTTAATATTTACATAATTGTATTGATAAAAAATTGAAAATTTAAATTTTATTAAATTATTATTATTAATTTAATAAAATGTTCTTTATAATTATATTCTTTTTTACTATTTTTAATATAAATGCATATTATTTAGCATGTAATAAAAAAGATTGTATTACTAATTATAATCTATCTGAACTTCACAAAATTATAAAAAAACAAAATTTTGTATGTTATGATAATTATAATAAATATAAAAGAGAACATGAATTATTATGTTATAATAATATTATTTCTTTTGCTGAAATTAAATATAATATCAAAAGATGTGATGATTATATATTGAGCAACAATGATAATATATATAAACCTGTATGTAAATTAATTTCAAATGATCCAGCAAATTGTACAATTACACCAATTCCAATTTTAAATGATGATATAATTTTAGATAATTCAATAATTAAGAGTGATTTAATTGAAAAAAAATATGATATTAAATCAAAACAAAATATTTATGATCAACTTGAATTTGATGCATTAAATAATAAAGCATATGGAATTATTAATTATAATGAAAGTATAATTACTATTCCAATAAAAAAATGTAAAATACGAAAAATTGGAAAATTAAGGAGACGAATATGTAAATGGTATAATTATGAATATTTAAAAATTAATTATAAATATATTTTATAAATTTATAATATATTGTTTTGGCTTGTATGGATCAGTTTTTTTCCAATTAAAAGTATTTATCCATTCTAAATATTTTGAATTATTATTAATTGTTTCTAATTTTTTTAATATATATTTATTTTTAACTAATTTTATGGATTTAAATTGTATATATTTTCGAACCATATCTGCACCAATAAAATCATTTTTTTGAATATATTCTAAAAAATAATTATAAAGTATATCAATATTTTTATTTTTATAAGGTTCAACTATTAGCATACCAATTATATTAGAAGTATAAACATAAAACTCAGGATTTTGTTTATAATCAATTTTTAAATCAGGAAATTTTAATTTTTTTCGATACCTTAAAGATTGTGTATTTAATAAAGATAATGTTTTTTTATTTTCTAAAGATTTACTAATTTGATAAGCAAAATATAATTGTGGATAAGTTAATTGATTTATTAGTGGTTTTTTACTATCAAATTTATTCATCATTTTAGCTTTAACATCCCATTTACCTTGAAATAAATGATCATATATAACACGTAAAAAACTATGAAATCTGATAACACGATCACCAGATGATACTAGTGAAGGTAATTTATTTCTAACTTGAAAATTAATTTTATCAATTAATTTTTTCTTTTTTTCTAAAATTAAATTTTTTAATTTAGTAAACCAAATAGGAATTGTTCTATTGGTCCATTTATCATTTTCACATTTTATTTCACTATAATGATATTTAGCACAAATAATTGGATCATCTGAAATATATTGAAACATATCATATTTATTTGTTCCTATAAATTTAGTAATACCAATTTTTGGTAAATTTGGAGGATTAGCTAAAAGTGATAAAAGAATTTTTTCAGTTTTATGTTCAAATTTATTATATCTATATTTATATTCATTAATTAATTCCAATCCAAGTCTACAAGACCAAATATAATTATCATAAGATTCCATAGCCCATAAATATGGACCTAAAGTATTTTTTACAACTTGAGAACTATTATAAATAGTAGAATAATCTATACTAGACTCTAAATCATGATGAATTTTAGATAAAATTTGTGCAATTTCAATAGGAATTTTAATAATATGTTTATTACAATAACTTTGAGCACATATTTTAGGATCTTGATCTAGATAAAAAAAATTAACCATATTTATAATATAATAATTTATTATAAATAAACACTTTAATTTTAGTTTTCAAAATATATTTCTTTGTTCAGGTTCTAAATATTCCATTTTTAAAAGATCAAAAATATCTTTTTCATCATTTATATCTATTTTAATATTATTTTTATATATTCCATATTCATTTAATTTATAATCTAATTTTTTAGCATTTATTCTCATTAATGTATTTAATTGATACGAACCAGTAAAATATAATAATGCAGAAAATATTGATTCATATGGTATTAATCTTATATCTATTCTATAATTTTTTCCTTTATAATTACAAAATCCCATATATTTTGTTAAAACATCTGATGATGTAATATCATCTGTTATTAAATTTATTTTTTTTAAATTATTTATAATTATTTTTAATATATCTGATGTTTCTAAATCTTCTTTAAATAATAAATTTAAATCACAAATTAATAAATCTATATCAGATGATTGTGGTAAACCTCTTCTATAAGAACCACATAATAATAATAATATATCTTTATTATTATTACTTTTTAAGATAATATCGTATATTTCTGTCATAATTTTTCTAGGTATTTTAGTTTCGTATTTTCCAACATATTTTAAACCTAATTTTATTTTATCATTAACTTGTATTTTATCTTCATTAACTTGTTTAATTAAATCTTTTAAAGATTTAATCTTATTTTTACTAATTATTTCTCTTGCCATAATTTCTCCAATTCCAATAACTTGCATCAATTCATTTATTAAATTTTGTTTTTCTTTTAATTTTCCATATTTTTTATTTAAATCTTTAACTTCATCTAAATATCCATTTTTTAATATTTCACTAACTCGATTAATAGTACCAGAACCAAATCCTTTAATATTTTTAATTTGTTCAATAGATTTTATTTCATATTTTAATTTACTAATTGTATATAAATTTTTTTTTAAACTTGTAATTCTAAATAAATTTATATTTTTTTGTTTTTTATCAGAAATTAATGAATTTTCTATTTCAATAAAATTTATTAATTTTGTAAATTCTAATATAATATTATTATTCATTAATATTATAAATATATTATTTTTTTACAGATAATAAAGAAAAAATTATTTATTTAGAGACAATATAATATATGTTATATAGAATAATATAAAACCTAAATATGGACCTTTTGATATTATTTGGTGTTTAATAATTTTTAATCTAATATTCGATTCTTCTTCAAAATATTTACCTTCTATACCACATTTTTCTTTATCATCTCTACAGGATTCAACATAATCATATGTTATCTCTTCAGATATAATATTTTTTTTACCAAATTTTTCACATTTACTTAATGTACTATCAAAATCTAAACTAGATAAACTAGGTTTATAATATATACAATTTTTACAAGAAGGATAATCTACATTTTTAATAAATTTTATTTTTTTTGAATTAATTAGAGCAAAAAGAAAAAATAATTTATTCATTAATTTAATATATAATTATGTATTTGAATATAACATACAATATAAAAAATATATCAATTTTTATTTACTTGTAATTCTAAATATAAATTAGAAATTAAATAATATTATGTTTTTACAAGTAATATAGACATAAATGTTAATAATATACAAGCTAAATATGGACTCGTTGATATTATTTTATATTTAATAATTTTTAATTTAATATTTGCTTCTTTTTCAAAATATTTACCTTCTAAATCACATTTTTGTTTATCACTTCTACATAAATCAGCATAATCATATATTATATTATCAGATATAAGATTTTTTTTACCAAATTTTTCACATCTACTAAATGTACTATAAAAATCAAAATCATATAAACTAGGTTTATAATAAATACAATTTTTACAAGAAGGATATTTTATATTTTTGATAAATTTTATATTTTTTAAATTAGTAAATTTATTCATTAATTAAATATATAATTATATATTTAATTATATATTTAAGTTATTATAAACAGTATTAAAAATATAATTATTTTAATTTTTATATTTTTGTATAAATTATATCATTTTCTTTAATTTTATTTATTGTATAATTATCATATATTTTGATACATATTATTGGAACAAATATTAATAATATAAGTAAATATATTAAATTATTAGATTTAATTTTTTCTATTGGCAATACAGTTTGATTATATGTTTGATTATATGTTTGATTATATATATCATCATATAAAAAAATAGGTTCTTCAACTTGAATATTAATAATAGTATTTAATAATGTCGTTGAATTATATATTTCAGAATAATATTCTATATATTTCATTAATAAATTATTATTTGTAGAATTTAATAATAACTGTTTTAAATTTTCATAATATAATAATGGTTCTAAACTAAATTTAGTTGGAATTCTTGATTTTATCATTATATCAATAATAATATTATTTATTTTAATTTGTAATCTTCTATTATTGATAATTTCTATATCATCTTTATCTATATTTAATATAGAACTTAATGAATTTATTAAAATAATTTTATCTTTATCTTTAAAATTATTCATATCTAAATTATTTATAGTTAATAATAATTTAAAAATTAATATATAATTAGAAGTTTCTTCACTTTGTTTTAATGTTGGATTAATGCTAGGTTTAGTATATAAATTATTTAATGTTGGATTAATACTAGGTTTAGAATAAAAATTATTTAATGTTGGTAAAATTGTTGGTTTTATCCTAGGTTCAGTATATGAATAACTATGATCATTAATTAAAGTTGGTAAAATAGTTGGTTTTATACTAGGTTCACTATATGAATAACTATGATAATTAATTAAAGATAATTTTATACTATTTTCAGAATAAAAATTATATGAATAACTATTATCATTAATTAATTTATATATATTATCATTTCTATTCTGTATATATCTAAGATTATAATTTATATTGCCAAAACATATATTTATATAATAAAATATTATTAATATTTTCATTAATATAATAATAATATTATTTTTTTATATAAAAAAATTATTTTTCATAAATAAATTTAGGAATATTTAATATATTTTTATAATAATTTAATGAATAAAAATATGGATTTTCAAAATTATTTATAGTTTGAGTTTTAATATTTTTATTTATATTAATTCTTTTAATTTTTTTTCTTTCTATATGTGGTACAATAACTTTATTAATAATAATTTTATTTAAAATATTTGTTTTATTTAAATTATTAACAATATTATTAATAATATTTTTAACAAGAATATTATTATTTAAATATTCGGTATATAATTGTTTCTGTTTATCTGATGATATTATTTTTAACCATTCATCTACATTTATAAATATTTTTTTATTATTTTTAACTTTAATTTTCCAATCTAAATTTTTTAATATCTCATATTGAATTGTTGGATTTGCATTTATTAATGTCTTTGTCAAATTTTGTTGATTTAAATTATTCATCATTGATATTCCACTTTTACCTAAAATAGAATAAAAATGACGACTACATGTTTCATTATTATAATTTTTACCAAATATTTCTGTACATACATTATCATAATTTTTATTATTATTAGTTTCTATTATAGAATTTATATTAATATTTAAATCAAGATTTAAATTAGATATAAAATTAATTTTTTTACTTAAAATATATGCCATAATTAAACTAATATGAATAGGTTTATTTTGAATAAAAGAAATATAATTAGATGTGTTATCTATTATTAAATTACTGATATCAAAAATAATAGTATTATCTTTTTTAGTAATCATATAAATTTCTTTAATATCATAATATTCTGTATGACAAATAGAAGTTATAATATGATTAAAATCATTTTTATCATTATTATTATATTCAATTAATCCTGTATCTTGATTAAATGAATATTTTTTTTTATATGATTTAATTATTATATCATTTGTTTCAGTTAAATTATTATTTTCATCTTTAATATTCTCAATATCTTTATCTGTTATTTCAATATCATTATTTATATTATTAGAAGAATTAAATGGTTTATTTAATATATCTCTTGTATATGATATAGAATTTATTATTTTATTTTTTATAGTTTCAGTATTAATATATGATAATAAATGTTCAATAAATTTAAAACCTCCACTTTGAACTGGATTTTTTAAATATTCTAAACTTTTACTTCCAGTATAATATGCTAATGTTCCAATACTTCCAACCATTGCTACATCATATAACATAGAATATGTAATTAACTTACTTAAACATATAACTAATTGTTTAAAAAATTCAAAATAATAAGAATATATACTAATATTACTTTTTATTTCAACTGGTATTATAAAAGAAACTATAAAAATAGAAATATTAATTAACATAGTTGAGAATGTTTTAATATTGTATAATAATTTATTATTATATTTATAGATAACAATAATTATTAATAAAAAAAATAACATTATCATATTTTTAAACTTAGGATTAATATTAGATGTTATATATGTTGTATTCATAAAACAATCTATTGTATTATATATTTTTATTTGATTTGGTTTTATAATATTCTTATATAATGTGTTAAAATTATCATTATATTCTTGATTCCAAAAAACATATGAACTAGCCATCTCAACAGTGAAATCTTGTGAGCTATTTATTTCTTCATATTTTGCTTTCTTATCTTTAATTATAATTATACATCCAGTATTTTCAGTATTTTCAATATTTAATTTTTTTTTTAATATTTCTTTATTAATTTTTAACTCATTTTCAGATAACATTGTAAAAATATCTTCAAACCAAGTTATATCACTAATTTTATATATACGTTTCAAAATTATTTCTAAATATATTAAACTTTTTACATTTTCAAATATTTGTTTTAATTTTTCATCACTCTGATCTTCAGATTTATTATATGTAAATATTAATTTATTAAATATTTTGTCATGTCCTGGTAATATATCACTCTTATAATTTTTATTATTAATTTTATCTTTATCTTTATCTTTATTATTTAATTTATATAATAAAAATAAACTTTTACAAAATGTTTCTTCTTCTTCTTCACATTCAAAAAGATAAAATAATATATTATCTTTTTCTAAATTAATATGATCTTTGAAGTCTATTGTTTTTTTTTGAGATAACTCATTAATTTTATCAGTATCTTCAAATATATTAATAAAATTTTCATTATTTAAATTATAAAGATTATCATTCATTTGTAAATAATTATATTTAGTCATTATTCTATCGTTATAATATTGCGCATTATATTTAACAATATTAGATTCATTTATAATTTTTTTTAGTAAATAAGTAGATTTTATATTATCTGAAATTATATTTACTATATCAAATAATATTTTATATAATTCATCAAATTCTGTATAATTTGTAATTAACATGTCTTTAAATTTTTCAATTGTAAAAGAATATTTTATAGAGAAATCTATGCCCATTTGTTTCAATCTCTCTATTTCAGTATCATATTTTTTTTTTAACTCAAAATATTTCTTATCAATATTAAATGTATTATTATTATTTTCTTTATCAAAATTATTCATTTCATTTATTAATAAAAAAATTTTATTATATAGATAAAATTTTTTACAAAGTTTAGTATATATTTCTATATTATTCTCTAAATTTTGTTCTAATGTAATCTCAAAATTATATTTTTCTTGACTAATATTATTAATAATATTTTTGTTTATTATAAAATAATTAAATAGTTGTATATTATTAAATATAATAATAATTTGTTTTATTAATGTTTTTAATGCATCTATTATATTATTATTTTGATAGATATCATTTAATTGATTTTTTATATATTCATATACTTTTTTTTCTTCTTCTTCTTCTATAGTTATAGACATTTCTTTATAATAATTAGATATACTAGTAAAAAATAATTCTTGAATCTTTGGAATACATATATTAATAATAAAATTTAAATAATAATATATATATATATTTTTATTAATGTCAAAAATTAATTTATCAACATTTATTTCATAAAGATAGTTAGTTATTTTATTATTATCTGTATATGTTTTTTTTAAATAATCAAGAACATCATCATTTGATAATTCATAATTATCTATAATATTTTTAAATAAATATATTATACTATTTATTTTTTTTTCTTCTGTTTTTTCTTTTATATTACGCGATGTTATATCTATATATTTTTTAAAATAATATTGTTGTAATATTTTATTATTGTTAATAATTGATTTATCTTTCAAACCATTATAATAAGTATTAATTTTTTCATATTCATTATTTAATAAGTTTTTATTTTTTTCTACTAATAATTTTAAATATTCTTGATGATAACATTGACAAATATATAAATAATTTGAATAATATTGATTATCTTTTATTTTGTTTTTATTTGTATCTATAATATTATTATATTTAATAAATTTATCTATATAAAAATCCTGATATATATTTAATGTAGATGTTTTAAAAAAATTATTCATTTTTCTAATAAAATTATTTGTATAAAAATTTTTAACATGCAATTCAATATTATCTTTTATTAAATTAAATTCTTCATTTGAAATTTTATTTATTAGCTTTGTATAACTTTCATTATTATTACATTCAATATTTTGACTAAAATATTTGTTATGCATATAATTAGCATTAAATATAGGAATGAAATTTGTTAATTCTGAACAGTCTTTTGTAATTTTATTCGTTTCATCAATTATATTATCTTTATAACTGTTAATATCTTTATAATTTGGTTCTAAAAGTGTAAATTTTGATTCTGTGTTTGGTTTTGAGTTTATACTTGATATTTTATCGCTAAATAAACCATACATACCACCAACACTATCTTTTTCAATATATGAATTATTTATTAATCTAGTATTTAAAATATCATTTTCAATAAATTTTTTAATATCATCATATTCAAACATATTATAATATATATTAGGGAAAAAATATTTATTTTTTACAAATAATTTATTATGCATTATAATATTTATTTATAATATGCATCAAAATATTTACTTAGAAATATTTCATTATAATCTAAAGTATTTAAAATTTCTGTTAATTTAGTTGATATTAGATTATTATTATTATTTGGCTTAATAAATTCTTTTATTTTATTAATATCTTCATTAATTTTATTAATATCAATTTCTTTTTTTTTTTTAATACAAAATATATAATTTAAAGATATTGTTTGTTCATATTCTTCCCATACTTTATCATGTACTATATTATAAAATTCTTCTATCATTTTATATTTATTAAAACTCAATGCTTTATTAATCTGTATACTATTATTATCTATTTTAGAGTCTAATATTATTTTATATGGATATTGTTCTTTGTCTAAATTAGTGATAAATTGATTAATTTGTTGTAATTCATTATCACTTATTATTTTTCCTATAAATATAAAATTGGTTATTTCATTCGAATAATCAGTTAAAATATGTTTCATTATATTATCTTTTTCAGAATTATATAAATATAATTCTATATTATCTTTTTCTTTTAACTCATTAATAATATTATTTAATATTTTTTGTTCAATATAAATTCTGATTATAAATTCTTTTAATATTTCTAAATTTTCTTGACTAATAATATTATATTTTTCTTTTGAATCAATTATATATATCACTATATTTTGATTAGTAATGGGTTTTTTTATATTTAATAATTTTATAAAATCAGTACCTAGATCAGTAATATTATCCAAAATTTCTTTTCCTACTTCTTTTACATCTTCTACATTTCCTACATTTTTATTTTTAAAATATTCATTATATATTTCTACTATTTTATTATATAATTCTATTTTTTCATCTGTTTTTATAAATATATTTAAACCAATTTCTTTATTAAATTTATCTATAATAAAATTAAAAAAATTTTCTTCAAAAGTTGTTTGGTTATTATAATTTTGAATAAATAAATCTTTAAATTCTAAACTATTCTTTTCAATTTGTGTAGTTTGGTTATTTAAGTTTATTATTTCTTTATATAATCTATTAATTTTAATTATAATGCCTTCCTCAATATTATTTTTAATATATTCTGTATATAATTTTATTAATCTATCATAATATATTTTATTATAATAATCTGATTTAATTAAATCTTTGTCATTATTTATAATATCAATATTGTTAGGAATAATATTATTTTTAATGTTATCTTTTAAAATTTTTTTATTTATTTTTTCTTTTTCAATATAAAATGTTTCTAAATATTTAAAATAATTATTAAATACTGTTTTATATTTTTCTGTAGTGTTTATAATATTATAAACATATAAGATATTATTATTAAGTGTTGTTTTATTTTTTATTTTATCATAATTTAAATTAAAACATAAAATAATATAAAATAATACTTTAATTATAATATCAGGACTTGTTTCTATACATGTATATCCAATATTACAACTTTTAAAAAACCTAATCTGTTGCATTTTTAAATGTATTGCATTCTTTGTAATATATTTATACAATTCTGGTTTATAGACTTCTTGATTATTACGATCATTAATTGTAGTTGTATAAGTATTAAACTTATGATTTGATTCTGTTATATTATAATCATTCAAATATTTTAATATATCACAATATATAAATATATTTGCATCAATAATATTTTCATCACTATGATTTAAATTAGCATATGTTAAATTTGTATAACTATTTATTTTGTTTATATCCATATATAATATATATAATATATATTATTAAATTTAAAATAAAAATTTAATAATATATTTTTTAAATATTTTTTTCATTTATATAAACATTATTATAATTTTAATATAAATAAACAGATAATAAATTAATTTATTATCTCCATATATAATATACTATAGAATATAAAATTAATATTATTAATTTAAAATATTTAAATAAGTACAATGATATTACTTTAATTAAATGAACTATATAAATAAATATTTTCCACCAATATCAAAAAATCTATATTCAGAATTAAAAATTGATGATGTTGGTAAATATTCTATATCTACTCCTAAAAATGCTGACATGGTTTCAAAAATAATAAAACAATATTTTTTTGATGCAAATATTATAATAACTGATGCTATGGCAGGAGTTGGAGGTAATACATTATCTTTTAGTAAATATTTTTATTATGTTAATTCTATTGAAATAGAAAATAATAGATTTAATTATTTAATTTCAAATTTAAATTTATATAATAAAACAAATATTATTTGTTTAAATTGTAATTATTTAGATATAATGTTTCAAATATATCAAGATGTTATTTTTTTAGATCCTCCATGGGGAGGTAGAGAATATAAAGATTTTGATGAAATATCTATTATATTAGATAATAAAACATTAGAAGAAATATGTAATGATATTAAAACACATAAATTATGTAAAATGTTAATCCTAAAATTACCATTAAATTATAATATTAATAATTTTTCGGATAGATTAAAAGATAATATGAGAATAGAATATTTAACTAAAATGCTTATAATAATGTTTTTTATCTAAAAAAATTGATTTTTTTACTTATTGCAAATTTAAATTATAATATTTACAAAATGCAAATCTTTATTAAAACACTAACTGGAAAAACTGTTACTCTTGAAGTAGAACTTTCAGATTCTATTGATAATGTTAAGCAAAAAATTCAAGATAAAGAAGGTATTCCTCCTGATCAACAAAGATTAATCTTTGCAGGTAAACAATTAGAAGATGGTCGTACTTTAGCTGATTATAATATTCAAAAAGAATCAACCCTTCATTTAGTATTACGTTTAAGATAAAATATATAATTAAAAAATTAATTAAAATGATTTAAATATATAATAATATATATAATTAAGTGATAATAATATTATATAATAATAAATTTATATAATATTATTATATCACTTTATTATATATGATAAATTATTAAATAAATTTATCATTTTAAATTTAAATTGCGATCAATATAAATATATTGATCGCACTTGTAGCTCAGTTGGTCAGAGCATTGGTCTTATGAGCCAAAGGTCTTGGGTTCGAGCCCCAACTAGTGCATAAATATTTTATTATAAATTTATTATAATAAAATAAATAATTTAATTTATTTTAATGATTGCGATCAATATTTTTATATTGATCGCACTTGTAGCTCAGTTTGGTCAGAGCATTGGTCTTATGAGCCAAAGGTCTTGGGTTCGAGCCCCAACTAGTGCATAAATATTTTATTATAAATTTATTATAATAAAATAAATTTATATTTTTTCATAAAATAATAAATAAGCATTTTTAGAACTATTATTAGTAATTTCATTAACATCATCATCATCATATTTAAACCATTTTTCATGATCAGATGAAAATGTATAATTATGATAATGTCCATGATCTACATCATATCCAATATGATTAATAATTGAACATAATTTATAATTTTCATCATTATTATTAATATTTAGAGTTAAAATTTGAGGATATGTAATTTTATTATTAATTTTACTTAAATCTGAATTAAATCTTTTAATTTGGATACATAAAATTTTTGGCGCAATAATTAATTCATAGGATACATGAAAATTACATGTTTGTAAACAATTATTACAAAATACATCTTCAATAATTTTTGTTTTATAATATTCAGATAAACATTCTGAAAGATCATATGATTTAGTTTGTTGTTTTTCTTTAATATATTCTTTAATAATTTTAATAGATGTTTCTTCATCTATTAAATTACACATTTCATTTTTAATAGAATCATTAATAATAATATTAGGATATTTGCATTTAATATTAATAAAATCACTAATATTTAAATTATCAAAAGAGATATTTTGTGGAATATCTAGACTTAAGAATAAATTAGGTTCATAATTTTCTGTTTTATCTTTACATAAAGAACAAATTTTAGTATTTAAATACATACCATGAAATATATTATAAATTGGAGAATATTCTTTTGCCCAAAAATTTAAACATGCATTTTCTAATGGTGATGGATTTTCTATATTAGTATTAATTTTAGAAGCAATTTCTAGATGCATATATTCAATTATCATAGTAAATACTTCTTGAACATCATGTTGTAAAGAATTTTTAAACATAGGATTTTTTAATCCTAATTTTTTTTTTAATGTTATAGGTTTTATAGAATCACTTTGATATTCTGGATCCCATAAAATATTAAATAATCTATAAAATTGATATATAATAGAATTAGATATATTTTCAATTTGTGAATTTAAATTAGATTCTTTATCTAATTTATTTAATAAAAATGGTATATAATCATCTTTTAATAAAAATTCACGAAATATTTTTATATTAGATAATGTTTGAATAATTGTATTTAAATAACATGTATTGCCAATATTATCCATTCCATATAAACCTGCTTTACTCATTTGTAATTTATATAATATTTAAATGTAATAATATATAAATTTCAATTTTTATTCAAATAAATTAAATAATTTATTCTATAAACTGCTTTATAAAATTTATATAAAAATATTATTCAAAACATACATCTTTAGTTTTTCCTCCAGAAGCAAAAAATTTAAGTTGAAAATATAATAAAGTAGCAATTATTGACATTGAACGATTTTGTGTAAGAGCAAAAGAAGCACCTGCATACATTAAAAATTGCATTATTGGAGATTTAACAAAATCTGCTTGTTCATCTCCTGTTTTAATTCCAACATCTTGAGCAGCAACTTGTATTATACAATAAGCTCCAAAAAGTTTTAACAATGAATTTAACATTTCACTTGGAATAATATTAGTAACGCCTAAATTTTTCATTGAAAAACTACTATATGTAATATCTAGGTATAATATAATAAGAATAGGTATAAGTGCTAATGATATTTTTATTATTTTTGTAATAGTTACATATTTACATTTTTTTTGGTCGTCATCTTTACAATTTTTTTGAATAGGATCATAAATAAATTTATTTAATGAATCATTTATATTTTTATAATTATAAAAACAAAAAATTAATACTATTATTAAAATATGTTGAAAATAAGGAAAAGGAACCCATCCATAATTATTAATTAATAAACTTTCTGTTTGCATTATAATAATAATATAATAATACAAAATAAAATTTTATTATAATTTAAAAATTAATTTAATCTAATAAAATAATATTATATATATATATTGTTTTATTAAAAAATTGATAAAGTTATTTATTCATATAATATATATATTATATAAATATATGAATTATGAAGACAATGAGATTAATAATAAGAATGTAATATATGACTATGAACTTAATAAAGAATATATTCCCAATAATTTAGATAATTTACCTGAAGGAATAGAGATATTTGTCATGACAATGACATCATCAATAAATAGAGTATTTTATATAGAAAATATTTTAAATCATTTTCCGTTAAATAAAAAAACAATTTTGAGTATAAAATCAAAATTTAAAATAAGAACAATTATTAAAATTAAAAAATGTAATAAAATTTCTGAAAATGATAATACAAATAATTTTTTTAATCAAATAACTGTTATCATGAATATTCCAATAAATTATAATTGTGATAAATCTAAATATATTAATATTAAATTATTTAAAAATGGTTCAATACAAATGTCAGGATTACAATCTATTAATCAATGTAATATTGCACTTAATCGTGTTATTGAACTTTTAGAAGGTAATTATATGTATATTGATGGAGAAAATAAAATTAATAAATTACAATATATTGAAGAAGGTAATATTCAAATAATTAATTATAAGATAAATATGATAAATACATTATTTAAATATTCGGATAAAATTAATAGATCTCAATTATATTTAAGATTATTAGATTTAAAATTAAAAAATTTACTTCATCCATCAACGAGAATAAAATATCAACCAGATATTCATGCACCAGTTCATATTAAAATAGATTTAAAAAATAAAAATCCTGTAACAGGATTTGTATTTGAGAGTGGGAATATATTAATTATGGCTGCTAAAAATCGTGATAATATTATTGATGCTTATAATTATATTAATACTATTCTTACTGAAAATCATGATTATATTATTAAAAGAGATTTATTACAAATTATTGCAAATGATGAAGAGTTAAGTCAATTAATAGATTTAGAAGCATTGGCACAAATTATTAATGAATTATAGGTTATTTATGATAAAGTTAATTTATTTTTCTTTTAATATCGGGATTTTTCCCAAAAAAATTTGATAAAATTATCAAATTATAAGTATCTTGTATATAAATATTTAATAAATTAATGATTTTAATTATTTTATCTGTATATAATTTTGTTTTTTTTGTTTTTAAATAATTACTTATAATTTTTTCTATTATAGTTTCTCCATTATTTTTCTCTTGAATTATATTAATAATATCTTCATCAACTTTAGATAATATTAAATATTAAAAATTATTAAATTTAATAATTTTTAATATATTAAATAATATTTTTTCTCTAATTTATTCCTAATTTACATAAATATGATTCTAATTCACTATTCTGTAATGCATTTTTTTTATGTTTTTCAAGATTTAATTCGACCGAACCTATAATATTATTATATAATGGATTTGTTGATAATGTATCATACATATTTCTATTTATATTATCTCCCATACTTGGTTTAACTTTATTTTCTTGATTGAATTGAGGTCTTGATGCATTATATCCATATTGATTTGCAGGATTAAATCTATCTATATTAATTTGTTCTTTTAAATATGTATCTCCAAGAGAATTAATATCAGGAATTTTATTATAATTTGATGGTGTTGGATTTGGTAATTTAGATATCTTTTCTTTAATAGTATTAGTATTATAATTTTGTAATTCAGCTATATGATCTTGATTAAATCCAGCACTACCAAGATAATTTATATTTTTAACTAAATCTTTCATTGTTATAGGAGCTTCCCAATGTGTTGCATCATTTGCATTTGCTAAATTTATTGATTGATTTCCAACTGGATTTATATGATTATTATAATTTGATAATTGTGTTAATGTTGTTTTAGCTAAATCATCTGGATTATAATACGATGTTCCTTGTTTATTTCCAATTGGATTTATATGATTATTATAATTTGATAATTGATTTAATGTTATTTTAGCTAATTCATCTGGATTGTAATATGATGTTCCTTGTTGATTTCCTGTATGTTGCATTTGGAATGATCCTAATTCTTGTGTAGATTTTGCTAATTCATCGGGATTATAATAATTAATACCTTGTTGATTTCCGCTATGTTGTATTTGAAATGATCCTAATTCTTGTGTAGATTTTGCTAATTCATCAGGATTATAATAATTAATACCTTGTTGATTTCCACTATGTTGCATTTGGAATGATCCTAATTCTTGTGTAGATTTTGCTAATTCATCAGGATTATAATAATTAATACCTTGTTGATTTCCACTATGTTGCATTTGGAATGATCCTAATTCTTGTGTAGATTTTGCTAATTCATCAGGATTATAATAATTAATACCTTGTTGATTTCCACTATGTTGTATTTGGAATGATCCTAATTCTTGTGTAGATTTTGCTAATTCATCCGGATTATAATAATTAATTCCTTGTTGTCTATTTGTATTTGTTACATCATAATTATTTAATTGTTGTGTTGGATTTGTTTTATCATTAGGATTATAATAATTAATACCTTGTTTATTAGATGTATTTGTTATATCATAATGATTTAATTGTTGTGTTGGATTTGTTTTATCATTAGGATTATAATATTGTGTTCCTTGTTGTCTATTTGTATTTCCTGTATCATAATTATTTAATTGTTGTGTTGGATTTGTTTTATCATTAGGATTATAATATTGTGTTCCTTGTTGTCTATTTGTATTTCCGGTATCATAATGATTTAATTGTTGTGTTGGATTTGTTTTGTCATTAGGATTATAATATTGTGTTCCTTGTTGTCTATTTGTATTTCCTGTATCATAATTATTTAATTGTTGTGTAGCATTGGTTTTATCATTCGGATTATAATATTGTGTTCCTTGTTGTCTATTTGTATTTCCTGTATCATAATTATTTAATTGTTGTGTAGCATTGGTTTTATCATTCGGATTATAATAATTAAGTCCTTGTTGTCTATTTGTATTTCCGGTATCATAATTATTTAATTGTTGTGTTGGATTTGTTTTGTCATTAGGATTATAATATTGTGTTCCTTGTTGTCTATTTGTATTTCCGGTATCATAATTATTTAATTGTTGTGTAGCATTGGTTTTATCATTCGGATTATAATATTGTGTTCCTTGTTGTCTATTTGTATTTGTTATATCATAATTATTTAATTGTTGTGTAGCATTGGTTTTATCATTCGGATTATAATATTGTGTTCCTTGTTGTCTATTTGTATTTGTTATATCATAATTATTTAATTGTTGTGTAGCATTGGTTTTATCATTCGGATTATAATAATTAAGTCCTTGTTGTCTATTTGTATTTGTTATATCATAATTATTTAATTGTTGTGTAGCATTTGTTTTATCATTCGGATTATAATAATTAAGTCCTTGTTGTCTATTTGTATTTGTTATATAATAATTATTTAATTGTTGTGTGGCATTTGTTTTATCATTTGGATTATAATAATTAATACCTTGTTTATTAGATGTATTTGTTACATCATAATTATTTAATTGTTGTGTGGCATTTGTTTTATCATTTGGATTATAATAATTAATACCTTGTTTATTAGATGTATTTGTTACATCATAATTATTTAATTGTTGTGTGGCATTTGTTTTATCATTAGGATTATAATAATTAATACCTTGTTTATTAGATGTATTTGTTACATCATAATTATTTAATTGTTGTGTGGTATTTGTTTTATCATTTGGATTATAATAATTAATACCTTGTTTATTAGATGTATTTGTTACATCATAGTTATTTAATTGTTGTGTGGCATTTGTTTTATCATTCGGATTATAATAATTAATACCTTGTTTATTAGATGTATTTGTTACATCATAGTTATTTAATTGTTGTGTGGCATTTGTTTTATCATTTGGATTATAATAATTAATACCTTGTTTATTAGATGTATTTGTTACATCATAGTTATTTAATTGTTGTGTGGCATTTGTTTTATCATTTGGATTATAATAATTAATACCTTGTTTATTAGATGTATTTGTTACATCATAGTTATTTAATTGTTGTGTGGCATTTGTTTTATCATTCGGATTATAATAATTAATACCTTGTTTATTAGATGTATTTGTCATATCATAGTTATTTAATTGTTGTGTTGGATTGGTTTTGTCATTAGGATTATATGTAGAAGATGACCTTTTATTACCCAAATGACCATATTGTGAAAAGTCTGCTGTATTTCTTTGTGTTTCAATTGCATTATATGCATTAGTATTACTAGAAAATTGATTATTTGGAATACTTGCTGAACCAAAATTATATTCTTTTAATTGATTATTTTTTGATTCAGCAACATCACCTGCCATTTTAGGAGTTCTTATACCATAATTTTGTCCTTTATTACCAATTAATGGTGTTGAAAATGTTCTATTACCTAATTCTATATTAATATTATCATTAATTCTTTGTTGTTTAATTTGACCACCATTTTTAACAAGTTCTACATTTGTTCTAAATTGTACAGGACCTCTAGTAATAAAAGCGGATGCAATAGAACGTTTGTCACCTTTTTTACCAGGAATAACAGGAGGTTGATAAGATGTTTGAGGATTATCTTTTCTCCTTAATTCATCAATATTTTTAGGCAGTACTCTAACAGTATCATGAATTCCTCCCAATGAATCTTGATCTACTGATAATCCTATTCCAGGTCCAATTCTTCTTGGTTCAAATGGCTTTTCTTTATTTTTTTCTATTTTTACATTATCAGTTAATCTAGATTCAATAAAATTAGTAATAGATGGCATTCCACCTTGTCCAAATGTAATATCTGTGGTTGGTTCAAAAAATCTTTCAATTTCCTTTTTAGGTGTATATGTTGCAGAAGAACCAGTAAAATATTCTAATTTTCTATCATCTCTTAGTGGTCCTTTATTAAGATCACGAGAATTATTAAAAGCATTCATATTATTATGAATAAAAGATGAGTCATCTTTTTGAATAACTTGATATGTCATATCTATTTTTTTTTCATTATCAAAAATAGACCAATTTTCATTTTGATCAGAAGATTTATTATTATTATTATTAATTTCATTTTTTGGGACAAATATATTTTTATTATAAGATGGTAAATCAAATTGATTTAAAAAAGATTCCTTACTTTTATCAATATTATTTAATGTAGTTCCCATCTCATCATTTGTATTATATAAAACTGGAATTAAATATTTTTTAGGATCTAAAGTATCATTAGATCTTTGTTTATAAAAATCATTAATATTTTCATTTGTTTTTTTAATAATATCTGTATTATAAGTTGAATATTTTAAATCATCTAATAAAATTTTATCATCAATAGTATATTTTGTATTATATGATTTTATAATTTTTTTTTCTTTATCTGAATTAAATTTATTTCCAATATAATTTAAACCTGATAATAAAGCAAATTCTGCCATAATAATAATTATATAGATTATAATTATTATTAAACTAATTTATTTAAACATTTATATTTTTTATTTTTTCTTGATATACTTGAGGATTTGTATATTTTGCTTCTTGTCTAGAATTTATACCAAATCTATTTGAACCAATTTGTTGTTTTCCATATCCCATATTTATACCATCATATACAAATTCTTTTGGATCTATTATAGGAAAATCAAATCTAGTTTGTGTCATAGATTTTGTATCATTTACTACGTTATTTAATCTTGTAAATGATGGTTCTAATGATTTATTACAATAACCTGTTTTATTTTTTATTTTTTCAGCTATTTTAGAAATTTTATAATTTCTGTCAATTAATGTTCTTCCATCAATACATTTATTATCTGGTAAATCTAACATTTTTAAATGAGATTCAATATCTGACAAAATTTCAATATTTTCAACTTCATTTGGTGCATTCCAAAAACCTCTATAATTATTAACTCCATTTAATCCAATACAATCTGGTTGATTAATTTGATTTAAATCAACTTTATAAGATCCTGGTCTAGTTTCTTGATCAATTAAATTTGATTGATAACAACTATCATACATTTTTCTTGATGAAATTCCTGACATTTATTAATAATAATATAGATAATAATTTTTTTAGATATTATTTTAATATATTATTTAAAAACCTTTTGATATTGGAAATTTTAAATTTGTTGGAACAATATTTCTATCACATAAACGTGGATTTACTGCTATTACATTATCACATTCTCCAGGTTTTCTATGAGGATTATTTATTTCACATGATAAATATCTTTCAGATGCACATTTTGATAAATTTCTAGTAATTCCATACAAATCATCTTCAATTGATGTTTTTAATGCAAAATTTTGTGGACCAATTTCTAAAGATTTTCCTGTAGTATTTTCATTCTGATGACAAGGATCACATCCAATACTTTTATCAGACTTTAAACATGGGACATCTGTAGCAGTTCTTAAATTAGGATTTATATTATATTCTAAGAATAATGAATAATCTCCGGGCGAGCATGATGTTTTAGTTTTTTGACTAAAAGCACATATATCATAAGGTAATCTAGAACTTATTCCTGACATTATATATAATATATATTAGAAATAAATTAAATATAATTTTAAATTTATAATATTTTTTACAATATATAATTTAATTTATTTTATTTTAGTATCAAAAATATAAATACATATTATTATTATTATTATTATTATCATTTAATACATTAATAGTATTATCTATATTATTATTAGGCTTTGATATATTTAATAAAATTTTTTTAAATATATTATCAGTATTTTTTATACATTCAAGTGTCTCTTCTTTTAATTTAAAAAAATCATTTAATATATAAAAATTACTTATATTATTTTGTATTTTTTCTATATCATTATCATCATCATCATCATCATAATCATAATTTAATTCAATATTTGAAAAATATCGAACTAATGTTATTTGAACCATATAATCAAAGATATTACTTTCATCTAAAATATATTGTTTTAATTCTATATTATCAGTTTCAGAATTATAACATATTAAATTATTAAAAAAATAATTAAAATTAGTATATGATGAATTATTATTATTTAAATTATAATCTGAATCTCTGCCAAAATATTTTTTCCAAAATAAATAATATAATAATGAATGATAATTACCATGATAATATAATATATTTCTATCTTGCATTGTATTTTTATTATAACATTTTGATATTGGTTCTAAATTATCATCTTGTTTATCTAATGCAAATATTTTTAAAGATCTTGTTATTGTATATGTTTCTATACAAACAAAATAATAAATATTTATAAAATGGAAAAAATTAGAATATAATTCTATCATTGAATCCTTAAATATTATATATGATTCTAATTTAGAATATACTCTAGATATATCATAATAGTTACTAAAAAAATTTATATATTTTAATCTATTTTCATAATCTATTTTTTCTATATTTTTTTTATTTTTATTATTTACATATATCATATCATTTATTTCATACTCTATATAGCGTAATTGTTCATAATATTGATTATTAATAATCCATTCACAATTATTTTTTATTAATAATGGAGGAATTTGTGTACCATTATATGGTAATTCTTTATCAAAAAAATAATATTTTGTTAAAATATTATAATATAGATTTTTAAACTCTATTTCATCTAAATTAATAATTCCACTTAAAAAATATAATAAGGTTTTAATATCATTAAAATATTCTTCTATATTTAAATTTTTATATATTTCACTAGCTAAAAAATTATTTAACTCTTCCTCATTAAATATATGAAATAAACCATCCACTTCAGGAAATATATAACTTTTTTGATATCTTAAATCACTATAATGAATTCTACTATTTTTAAACTCTTTTATTTTTTTTTTTGTATAACGATCTGGGTACATATCTTGTTCTAACATTGATCTAATATTTGTTATTTTAGTAGAACTAGATATTTTAAATCTATTATTTTCCCACATTTCTTTATGAGACATTTTATCATTAGAATATTTTGGTTGAACAAATTTTAATATATGACCAGTTGGATTATCTTCTAATATAAAATCTATACATTCATTAGAACCTTGTAATAATTTATATATTATATCAATAATATTTATATTATTATTATTATTACATTTTTCTGTTTCACTAAATCTATAATGAGTTTCACCAATTATTGTTATTGTTTTTGGATTATTTTTATCTAAATTATACCATTGATTTATTGAAGAAAATCCAGATATAAATGTTTCTTCGTTTATATTATTTAGAAATTGATTATATATTAAATTATAATTTTCTTGTCCAAGCATACCTCCATAAATATTTTTAAATTTAATATATTTTTTTTTAAGATAAATATATTTATTTAACATTATATTATATAATATTATATAATAAATATATTTATTATATAATATTAATAAAAATTATTTTAATAGTTATAAATTTATATCTATTAAAATGAATAATAAAAATTAAATATTATTAAATTTTTTATTTAAATATCTAGTATCTGATGGTTTTGGATTTGAACCATATACTTCATGTTGATAGTCTTGAAAAGTAAAATGAAATCGATCATATTCAACATCTCTAATTGTTTGTTCTGAATCTCTAGTATATGTTCCAATTTTTAATTTACTAAATTCATCAATATTTCCAAACCCTGAATTTGTCATTGAACCAGGATTAATATGATTTTCATAATTTAAATTTCTTCTTCTATCATGAACTTTTGTAAATGATTTACCATCATTTGAACGACAATTAATATTATTATCTTTTTGATAATCTGGAATTTTTAATTCATTTTCAATAGCTATATTACTTGAATATAAATTTGGATCTCCTTTTCCTAAAAATCCTGGAAAAAATATTTTATCAAAATCTGATGTTGTATTCTTATTAATATTAACTTCTGTTGTATTCCTAGTATATTGACTATTTGTATTTATATCTATATTATTTGTTAATTTACTATCTGCACCATAAACAATTGATTCTACAGGTTTAAATGTAGTTGTATAATATGAAAAAATTGGTTGTTCTAATATTTTAGGTCCAGAAATAAATTTTATTTTAGTATTTTTATTTGAAAAATTATTATCCATTATAATATATATTATATATATTATTTTTATTTATTATATTTCAATTCTCTATATTCTTCACAACCAATTCCTTCATATTTACAATATGCTTTATTATTTCCATATAAAAAATTTAAAAAATCATTTCTTTTATTTGGATGTGATGTTATTGGCATTGTTATAAAATTTCTTAAATTTTTTTTTGCATTTATATCATTTTCATCTTCATAAAATTCCCAATATAAATTCATCTCTTTTTTTTCTTCAGCTTCATCTGAACATGCGATTAAATTATTTTTATCATCCATCATTAAAATATTTGACATTGGATTATTTATTGTAGATCTTCTACATGATTTATATTGATTAATTAAATTTATTTTTTTATCTTTTATATATTCTTTATCATATATATATCCTACAATAGAAATAATTATAAAACATATAAAACATATATATGTCCATTGATATCTTTTAAATAATAAAAAAATTATAAATGTATATAAAAACATTCTACAAATTGAATTATAATTATTTGGATATATATCTAAATAATTTATAAATAAATTTTTTGGATCTTTTATCCAAATTTTTTCATCCATTAATATATATAATATAATAAAATTTATTCAACTTTTAAATTAATATTAGAATAATATTCTTCCATTTCAGCAATTTGTTCAGTTGTTAATTGTTCTGTATTCATTTCTTTATTCTGATTTTCTGAATTTTTATTCCCCATATTTTGCATATTTGATAATATTGAAGAAATATTCATATCTGTTTCTCCATCAATAGAACCCGTCATATTATTTATTAAATCTGGAGATAATTCTGACATCATTTTTCCTAATATATCTTCAGGTTTTAATTTTGATAAATCAATATGTGATAATTCTTGAGAAAATGATTCATCTGTCATTAAACCCATTAAAGAACCTAAAATTTCATTTGGATCAATATTACCATCGACAATCATTTTCTGATATTTTTCTCCTAATTTTTTTGTCATATTAAAAATTTCATCAGGATTTTCAATATTTGTCATAGATGATTTAATATCTTTCATTAAATCTTTCATTAAACTTTTATTTTGTGATGTTTCCATATTAGGCATAAAAGTTTTTAACATTTTTAATATATCTATATTTTCTCCGTTTTCATTATTTGATAATTGTTCCGTTATCTCTGCTAATTTAGAAAAATCAAAATTTGATAATAAATCTTTATCCATTTTATAATTCTTTTTTTTACTTTTAACAATTTTATCTTCAATTTCTTTAATTTCTTTATCAATTTTTATATCTATTTCTTTTTCTATTTCTTTTTCTAATTCTAATGTTAATGTATTAATTATTGCATCATCTTTATTTAAATGATATGTTTCTAATAATAAAAATATAGTATGCATAAATTTCCAATATTCATCTTTTGTACTATTATTTAAATCCATATAAACATCATTCATATATAATTGTAATTTTAATTCTTTTTTTAATTTATCTTTTTTTTTCATAATAAAATGTCTTGTAAAATTAATATTTTCTCTAATTTCTAAATGATTTTGGATAATTGTTGTTAAAAAATATTTATTATAATTTTTTATATTTTTTTTATCTAATAATCCTAAATCTGCTAATTGATTTAATTCTTTATTTATAGAATTAATAAAATTTATTTTATGAGAATTAATATCATCAATAATTTCTGTATTTAAATTATAATTTTCCATATATATAATATAATTTATTATAATATTTTAAATATCTTTATTTAAAATATTATAATAAAGTTATTCTAAAAATGTTATTATAAAATGTTTTTGTAATAATATAAAAAACTTTTTTAACCTTAAATACAATTTATCATTTTATTAATATCATCATAATTAATATTATTACCATTAATAATAATAAACATATTTGATTTTTTAAAAATTTTTTTAGCAAAATTATTTATTTCATTAATAGATATATTATTTAATAATTTATATATATATTTTAAATAATTTGGATTTAAATTATCTATAACTGAATTTATTATATAATTTCCAATATCAGTTGATGTTTCAAAATTAAATAATAAAGATGTTTCATAAATATTTTTTGTTTTTTGTAATTCTTCTTCTGTACATGATTTAAAATTTAATAATTCTAATAAAACATTTTTTAATGATATTTCTAATCCATCTGGTTGAACACCATAAGTTATAGAAAAAAATCCATGTTCTTTAAATTCTAAACTAGATGTATTTTGATAATATGTTAATCCTAATTTATTTCTTAATAAAACAAATAATCTAGATGTCATACCACCAGTTAATATATTTTCTAATAATTCAGAAACAATTAACCATTTTGAATACATATTAATAGATCTAAAAGCAATTTTAACAATAAATTGTTTTAATTCAGGATTTTTAATAAGTGTTAGTTGATTATTAAATTTATTATAATATGGAATTTCTAATTTATTATTTAATTTAATAAATTTTGGTTTCCATGGTTTAATTTGTACATTAAATATTTTTGATATAATTTGTATTATATCATCTTTATTTATAGATGAACTTATAGATAATATTTTATTTGCTGTTAAATAATGCTTGTTATAAAAATTTATTAAATTTTGTCTATTAAAATTAATAATATTATCCGGAGTTCCAATAACCGGCAGTGAGTATTTAATATCAATATCTTTGTATAATAAATGCATCAATTTTAAAAATGTTTCTTTATGTTTATTATCTTGATTCATTTTAAATTCTTCTAAAACAACATTAATTTCATTTTTTATATCTTCATCAGGGAACTCTGGTTTTAAAAATAAATCTAATAAAATATTTATAATATCTTTATAATCTTTATTATTACCATCAATATAATAATTTGTTTTATTATAACTTGTTGATGCATTATATCTAGTTCCTAAAAAATCTATTTTTTGTAAATTTTTTTTAGATTTAAAAATCATATGTTCAAAAAAATGTGCTAATCCTAATTCTTGATCTTCTTGATTTTCATTAACTGAACCAATATTAATAGTTATATTAGCAGAAAAAATATTAGAATTTGTTTTAATATAAATTAGTTTAAAATTATCATTAATAAAATAATAATTAACATCAGGATAGATAATATCTTTCATAATAATATATAAATATATTTAAATTATATATATTATTTTAAATTTTTTTATGACACTATTTTATAAGATAAAATGGATTCTAGATTTGAACAATTTGATATTTTGCGAGGTTCATTATTTATTCCAATGTTTATATATCATTTATTTTCTTTCTATGATTTGACAAATTATTTTGGTTCTAGTTATACTTCAAATCCTATTATTAAATGTCTAGGATATGTTAGAACAATTTATATTATTTTGGCGGGTTATTCAGTATATTTATCATATAAATCTAGTAAGAATAAAGAACAATTTTATACTAATAGATTAAAAAGATCTTTTGGAATAGTTATTCCAGCTCTTGTTATTACTTTTTTATCACATTATTTATATCCAAGTTTTGGAATTAAATTTGGTATATTACATTTTATTGCTCTTGGAACATTATTAATTTCTCCAATAGCTCATATGAATTCATCATTAATAACATTTATATGTTTAATAATAACTCATTTTTGGAAAATACCATCTATAAATCATATTATAGATACTATAACTGGTGCTCAAGTTCATTATTCTGCAGCAGATTGGTTCCCATTAAATAAAAATTTAAAATTTATATTATTTGGATTATTTTTAGCACAAATTAAACATAAATATCTAAAACCATATAAAACATCAAATAGTATTATAAACACATTTAAATTTATGGGAAAACATTCATTAGAATTATATTATTCACATTTTATTGTTATTATGATAATATATTATATCTTAAAAAATAAAATTAATTAAGACTAGTTATATAAAAAAATTGATAAGTTTATATATTTAAATATATATTATATAATATTTAAATATATAAATGGATCCAGTATCATCAGATTCAGATTCTATAGTTATTTCAAATTCATTGCCAAAATATAGAAATAAAGGTCAGAGTTATTTAGTAGATTATTTACCACCAGATTTAGCAATTGAATTAGAAATGTATATATATAAATTTTCTGAAGAATATATAAAAACAAATAATGTTTCAATGGACCTCTTAAAAAATATATATAAAAGTAAATTATATGATATTCATTATAACTTAAATCCTAATATTTCTTCAACATTATTAGCAGATATATTAAATAAAAAAATTGAACTAAATACAATTCCATATATTCAAGCTAATTTATTAAATACAACATTATGGGATCCTATAATCAAAAAGAAAGATTTTATAGAATATAAAAAAAATAATATGGCTACATCTGATGCATATGAATGTAGACGTTGTAAAACACGTAAATGTAAAGTATTTTTACTTCAAACAAGATCAGCAGATGAACCAATGACAATATTTGTTCAATGTGAGAATTGTAATTGTTCATTTAGAGTATATTAGTCTTTAATTTAAAAATTAAAAAAAAAATAGATCATTGTAAAATTACTGTAAATAGTTATATTTTCTTTTTATTTATTTGGATCAAATCAATATATCAAAAAATATAAAAAAGGCTATTTTAAGTTATTTTATATATATAGTTTTATTATTAATTTTAATTAAAATTAATTAAAATTAAATTATTAAATAGCACTAATAACATTTTGTAAATCTAAATAATAAAATTTTATTATTATTAATTCCGTAGTCCATTATAATATAAAATATTTTATAACAGTATATATTAATCCAACTAATATGGTTTTTAAAATACTCATAATAATATCAGGAGTAGTAATGATATAAGTATTAATAATTTGATCAAAATATATAGAATTAAATAAAATAAATAAGATCATTATAAAAATAGTATCTTTTAATATAGTATATATATTTTTGTTAGATTTAATATTATGTTTTTCATTTTTTTTAATTTTATTATTTTTAAGTTTTTGTAATTCAAATAATTGTTGTTGTTCTAAAATTTGTTGATTTAAATTTTTTTCTTCTATTTTTTTATCTTCACTAGATGTTAATTTATTATAATTGTCCAATAATTCTTTCATAATATCATTATTTTGTAAATTATTAATAGATGTTGCCATTTCGTCATCATCATCAATATTTAAATTAACATAATCTTCAATATTAACATTTCTTGACATTTATATAATATATATATATATAAATAATTTTTAAATTTTAAACACAAATATATATATTATTATACTATATATTAAAATAAATATTTGAAATGATAAATTTAATTAAATTCAAACTACAAGTATATTTCTAATATTTTATATAAATAAAAATATACTCTTATACATCTATTTTTTTGTAATATAATATCATAAAAAATTGAAACTCTTATATATTTATATATAATTAAATATATAAATATATCATGAAAAAGCTTATTTTCGATCCTGTTCATAAATATATAGAAATTGATACAGAATTATTATATATTATTGATACTCCTGAATTTCAAAGATTAAGAAAAATAAAACAATTAGGTATTGCTTATCATGTATTTATTGGTGCATCACATAATCGTTTTGAACATTCAATTGGTGTTGCGTATCTGTGTGGTTTATTAATGAAAAATATTAAAGAAAAACAACCAGAATTATATTTAACAGATAGAGATATTATACTAGTAAAAATTGCAGGATTATGTCATGATTTAGGACATGCATGTTATTCACATTTTTTTGATGATTATTTTTTAAAAAACAAATTACAAGGAACTGAAAAAGAACAATGGGCTCATCATGAATATAGATCAGAAGTTTTAATTAGATATATTATAAATAAATATAAATTAGGATTTAGTGAAGATGAAATAGAATTTATTTGTGAATTAATAAATTCTAAAAATAGAAATAAAAAATTAGGTAAAAATAGAATCAGAAGACCTGAATTTTTATATGAAATTGTTTCTAATAATAAAAGTGGTTTAGATTGTGATAAAATTGATTATTTATTAAGAGATACACAAAATATTGGTTTAAGTTCATCTTTTGAATATAATAGATTATTTAGTCAAGCTAGAGTTATTGATAATACTATATGTTATCCAGATAAAGAAGTATTTAATATTTATCAATTATTTCATTCTAGATACACTATGCATAAACAAATATATCAACATCCTGTTATTAATCAATTAGATTATATGATTTTAGATATATTAAATTTAGTTGATGAAGAATTTCAAATTTCAGAAAAAATAGATGATATTGACAGTTTTATATCTTATACAGATAATTTAATAGATATAATTAAATATACAACTAAATCTGTAGAAGCAAAAAAATTAATAGAACAAATTGAAAAAAGAAAATTATATAAATTTGTTGGTGAAATTATATTTGATGGAAAAAATAAAGAAGAAATTAATAAAATAGAAAATATTAAAATGCTTGCAAAAGAAAATAATATTGAAGATAATATTATAATTTCTAAATTTAATATAAATTTTAATTTAAAAAATAAAAATCCTGTAGATGAAATTTATTTTTTTAATATATCTGATCCAAATAATAAATATAAAATTAAAAAAAAAATGGTTTCGTTAATTTTACCATCCGTTTTTGAAGAAACTATTTTTAGATTAATGATTAAAAAAAATATAACTATAATTGATACTAGTCAAAGTGAAATAACATGTTATGATATATTTAAAGGATTTTTTAATATATAAAAATAAATATTAAACATAAAAGTAAAGAAAATTAATAAATCAGTGTTATCATTTACACACTTTAACAACAAACTTTGAATATTTTTATCAAATAAATCGTATTTTAAATATTTTTTTAATTAATTAAAAAAATTGATAAATTAATATATTATTAATTTATTATTAATATATTAAATAATATTTATAATAATGTATGATGAATTACAACATCCATCTAATTTTGTTAATCAAAAAGATTTTCTAAATGAACAACAAATTTCTAATCTAGAATTTTATAATATATTTTTGGCTTTAATATGTTACATATTAATTATAAT
>Ga0214921_10002083_pt1 | contig 33057 bp, 26 predicted proteins | sample LL1505_MetaG_FD_177992 | JGI IMG/M metagenome (GOLD analysis project Ga0214921, IMG submission 177992) | Freshwater microbial communities from Lake Lanier, Atlanta, Georgia, United States - LL-1505 | ecosystem: Environmental > Aquatic > Freshwater > Lake | place: USA: Georgia | collected... | reverse complement strand
AGTTCCCTGAAACCACTGATCACTATTTGGCGTTTGTTCAGCTGCCAAAATATCAACAAATCCATGGGAAAAAACATCAAAGTGGTAAGTATTCTTAATGTGTTGATTGAGTGAGGCAGAATTATACTGGGTCACTACAAACATCCGTTTAACACCAGAATTCAAACAATTGGAAATGGGGATATCAATTAACCTGTACTTTCCTGCTATGGGAACTGCTGGTTTGGAACGATGGCTCGTTAAAGGCGCTAATCTGCTTCCAGCACCTCCTCCCAAAATTAGGCAAATCATTTTTATCATTTCTTATATTTTAAGTTAGTTTATTATATAAATTGATATAATCCGAGGCTGATTTTTGCCAAGAAAAATCAATTCCAAGGATATACTTTCTTAATTTTTCAAATTTACTTCTATTCTTGAAAAGTTGGCAAGCATCTGCTAATGCTTCTTCAGCGGCTTCCACCGTAAAGGCTTCAAAAAGAATACCATTGCCGTTTTTCTCCCTCCAGGGCACAATGGAGTCTTTCAGGCCACCAATAGCTCTGACAATAGGAACTGTTCCGTAACGAAGTGCATACATCTGGTTTAAACCGCAAGGTTCTACCCTGGAAGGCATCAGTATAAAATCTGATGCAGCATATAACTGATGGGCTAATGCTTCATCATAACCTAAACGAACATGGAGTTTTCCTGGGTATTTATAGCTCATTCTTCCTAAAATTTCATGCAGATAAAGTTCTCCAGATCCAAGAATGATAAACCCAATTCCGGTTCCCTTCTCCAATAAATTACTAATCAAATTGGGTAAGATATCGGCACCCTTTTCACGGACCAGTCTTCCAATAAAGGTAACCCATGGAATATTTTGATTTAGTCCAAGCTGACTTACCAGATTTTTTTTCTGGTTTTGCTTAAAAATTTCCACATCTGCCGATGATAAATCCACTTTATCTGGCAAATGAGATGATAGATAATTGTCTGTATGTGGATTCCAGACATCGTGATCTATACCATTCAGAATACCAAAAGACTTGTTTTTTTCATTTCTAAACAACCATTCCAATCCAGAGGAAAATTGATGAAGCTCCTTTAAATATCCAGGCGAAACGGTAGTTACAGCCCAGGCATTTTTTACTGCAGAGGCTAATGGATTAATATTATTTGACCAATCCAGTAATCCGTTCTTTTCAAGGGGAAATTCAGGAAGTAAATTCTTCTTTAACCAGGAAAAACCACCAGCGTATTCTGCATTATGAATGGTAAAAACGGAGGGAATATCTTTTAATATCTCAAATGTATAGGCGTATTTAATTAAAAAAGGTATTAATCCTGCATGATAATCATGACAATGAAGAATTTCAGGTTTCACCTCAAGATTTTTCACCCAATCGAGAATGGCTAATTGAAAAGCAGTAAATCGCTCTGTGTTATCAGTATACCAGCCCTTTTCAGCATCACCATAAATACCAGGCCGATCAAATAACGCTGGTAAATTGACCATATAAAGAGAAAAATCCAGCGATGCATCTGTTGGTTCCTCAATGGTATAAGGATAATATTGGTGGTTCAAATAATAGGCACCAATATGGACAAGGTTAAAACGATGTTTTTTTGTCCACGGAAGACCATATTTTGGGATGATGACAGCTGATTTCCATCCAGCCATAGTTAAATATTTGGGTAAGGCACCCGCTACATCACCTAAGCCCCCCGATTTTGCCGCAGGATAACATTCAGCACTAATATGTAATACGCGCATAAAATTCATTGAAGAGAACCAGAGGTTCTGGTTTCTGTGAAATATACGGAAATATTAGAGAAAAATAAATAGGAAAGGAAGAAATATTTATAATACAACTGATTCGGTCAGGTATATTTCTGTACCTGACCGAATAACTATTGAAGGAGAGAAGCAAAAATTAAACTGCTGGTGCTTCTGTTGCTTTTTTAGCTCTTTTACCAGGTCTTGAATTGCCAAAAGAACCCTGGAAAATTTTTCCTTTTTTAGTGCGTTTATCGCCTTTTCCCATTTTAGTTGGTTTTTTACATTAGAAGCGCAAAAATACACTTTTTTATGGTATTGTCACCTTCAAATTTTCAAGTTCTGTGACAATTTTTCTATCATTTGATAATCGGGGTACTTTATTCTGTCCTCCTAGTTTACCCAAGGTCTTCATGTAAGTTCTAAAACTATCTCTTCTTAATGGTCGAATGATTAAAGGTCTCAGTATGGCACCCTGTATGAGATCATCATAATAAATATTTTGCTTCACCATCTCCTGGTCCAGGAATTGAGAAAACCTGTTCAAATCTTCAGGAACCTCATCAAATTCTATCCACCATTCATGATAAGGTAATCCACCTTCGGAAGGATTAACCTGAGGAGCAACGGTAAATTCTACCACTCTTGTTCCAAATTCACGGCAAGTCGATTGCATTGCCTCATCCACTTCTTTACCGATAACATGCTCTCCAAAGGCAGAAATATAATGTTTTACACGCCCTGTTACAATGATGCGGTATGGATTTATAGAAACAAATTCAACAGTATCTCCTATATTATAACCCCACAGACCCGCATTTGAATTCAAAATGAGCAGATAGTTTACCCCCGTCTGAACTTCGTTCAAACTAATACGTGTTGGATTTTCATTGCCTAGTTCATGAACTGGGATAAACTCAAAGAACAAGCCAGAAGCTACATTAAGGAACATACCCCGCTCTCTGGGAATATCCTGAAACGCTAAAAAACCCTCCGAAGCAGGGTAAATTTCTACACTATCTATCTTTCCACCTACAAGTTCTTCTAGTTTTGCTCTATAGGGTTCATAATTCACCCCTCCGTAAACAAACATACTGTAATCGGGAAATATTTCCTTGATGGTTGATTTTCCCGATACTTCAATAAGTCGTTCATAATACATCTGCACCCATGGAGGAATGCCACTTATCAAGGTCATTTTTTTATCCAGCGTTTCCTCTACAATTTTATCTAACTTTTCTTCCCATGAATCAATACAATTCGTTTGATAAGAAGGCATTTGACTTCTTTTAACCCAGGCAGGAATAAGGTGATTTGATATGCCCGATAAGCGTCCTGTAGGGATTCCATTCATATCATCAAGAGACGGGCTGCCCGACAGGAAAATTAATTTACCATCTAACCATTTGCCTCTGCCTGTTTGACCGAAAAAATGAAAAAGGGCGTTCCTTGCAGACCCAAAATGATTAGGTAAACTATCAGAAGTGATGGGTATGTATTTTACCCCTGAGGTAGTACCTGAGGTTTTTGCAAAATACCTAGGTCTTCCTGGCCACAAAATGTCAGATTCACCAGCAACTATTTTATCGACATAGCTTTTCAACCCTTCATAGTCTCTTACCGGAACCTGCTCTTTGAAATCGTTATAAGTGCGGATATTGGAAAAACCATGGTCTTTCCCAAATTGAGTTTGCTTACCTTTATCAATTAATTGAGTTAAAATTTTTTCCTGCTCCTTAATAGCATTTAAAGACCATCTTCCAATCTGTCTGGAAACCTGATTTGCCCATGGGCGTAAAACAGTAGATTTGAAACCCATATTAATTCAATTGAATATTTAAACGGGTACGAATTTACTAAATTTATCATTGTCTAACTTCTTAAATCTTCAATATAAAATGTTGGAAAATCTGATTTTTTAAATTGAAATAAGGATTCCGGAATACTTTGATTGGTTTTCGGAACACCAAAACGAAATAAATACCTTGATCCATCTTTTGCAAAGGCTTTAAAAGAAATAATTTCGCCTGATTTTTTGTCTAAAACCAATTCCATTTTTGAATAATCCGCCATTTTATCAATAGGCTTAAATCCAATTAGTTGTAATATTTTCCCCTTTTCATCATATTCTTTTAAAACAAAAAAAGAGAGATCTTTTCTTTTATAAATATTAAAAAGAGCATCGGGTGACAAAATATCTTCCTTTTCTGACATTTCCGGCATGTCGTTTATCTGCACCTCTTTTTCTTTAGGTAAAATAACCCATAAGGATTTTCCGTCACAAAGGACCGTTTGTTGATCTGAAGCAAACTTATACTTTACCCCTTTGCGAATAAACAGTCCCTTTTGAATTTGTCTGGCTTGCTCAGGAAGTTCCATTTCCAAAGTAAAAGAAATTTCGAAAGAAGAAAATGATTCATATCGCCTTTTCATTAAATCGAGAGATGCCTTTGCTTTTGGATCTTTTTCTGAACGAGTGGAAGTCTGACTAAAAACAGGATTTACCCAAATTAATAAAAAACAAACTAAGGAGAAATAAAAGATTTTAGTCATCATTCAGATTTAATATTTGTGAAATAACGAAAGAAGGGAACTTTAAATTATCAAATAAAACAATGCATAGCTAAATATTTTTTAAAACGGCAGGAAGTTTAATAAATCCATATTCGACATTTTTATTATTCTTGGCGATGGTATTCAATAACATTTCAGCAGCGATTTTGCCCATTTCAAATGCAGGTTGCACAATGGCAATTAACTTAGGCCTTAAAAGGTGGGAAATGGAAGAATTTGTAAATCCCACTATTATTACTTCGGAAGCACGAGGTTCAGGTAATAATTGAACTGCTTCATAGCAATACAATGAAAATCTGTCGTTGGAGGCAAAATAAGCATCGGGTTGATATTTTTCCTCTAAATATTTAAAATTTTCCATTGCTTCACTTGCCAAAAAATTACTGTACCTGATTAAACCCGGATCTACAGATATTCCTGCCTCCAGTAAAGCAGCACTGTAACCAGCAGATCTTTCTATGGAAATAGAGATTCCACTAGGTCCCGCCAGATGTGCTATTTTTCTTTTTCCTTGTTTAATCAACCAGGATGTTGCCTCATATGCAGCTTGATAATTATCACATACTACTTTATGGCAGTAATTATCTGAAGGTACTCTGTCAAAATAGACAATAGGTAATTTCACCTCCAGATGCTTTATAATTTCATTTATTTGCATTTGATTGGTTGAAGGAGACATTAATAATCCATCAGCCTTCCTGTGTGCAATAGCTTTTATATTATCTATTTCCTTTTCCGCTGAATCATGTGTCTGATAAATCACCACGTGATATCCCTTTTTATTTGCTTCATATTCCACACCATTTACCACTTCTGCAAAAAAGGAATTAGATATTTCTGGAACGATGATGGCAATATACCTGGTGTTCCTATCCTTCAAACTCTGGGCGATCAGATTTGGTCTGTAGTTTACTTTTAAAGCATAGGATTGAACCCTTTTCTTTGTTTCTTCACCAATTTCATGACTATCATTTAAGGCTCTGGAAATAGTTGAAACAGATAAATTTAATGCTTTAGAAATATCACTTAGTTTTATTGTCTTATCCTGGTCCATAATCCCTTATTTTTCTTAAAGGTAAAAAATTAATAAATAGCTCCTTTTAAAAATAACCTTCCCATATTAAAGGGGAAATTCCAAAAAATAACGCAATCGTTTGCGTAAATAATTCCTGTATATCAAATTAAGTTATTGAGTTTATTTGCGAAATTGTTTAATAAATTAATAATCTGACCCGCAAAACACCTTACTAGTTAACTTTTTAAGTAATTTTAGTCAACTATCACACTGGAAAAACCATCTAAAATGATGGTTTTTCCGATTTTTAGTTGCCTCAAATTATCTAAAACCCAGTGATTATGTTAAAATACTTTATTCCAGCATTAGTTTTTATGCATCTCTTTTCTTTTCCGTTGTTAGGTCAAACTATCGAAAATCAGGTTGATATCCTACGTCAAAATATGTTGGATCCTGATATATCTACTCTAAATAAAATACTGGCTTCTGACTTGGTATATGGGCATTCAAATGGTAAAATTGAAGACAAGAAAGCTTTTATTGAAAATCTGCAAAATGGAAATTATGACTTTACAGAAATAACATTAAAAGACCAAACCATTAAAACAAGCAAGCATATTGCCATCGTCAGACATACATTATACGCAAAAACAAACGATAAAAAGGTTCCAGCTGAAGTAAATCTGAAAATTTTAATGGTTTGGAAAAAAGAAGGCAAAACCTGGCAGCTTTGGGAAAGACAAGCTGTAAAAATTCTCGTTCCTTAGTCCCATTATTATGTCTCTTCTCACCTTTAAACATTTGAAGGAAATTACAGAAAGTCCTTCATTATCCTTACCTCATATTGACCAGTTTAACCTTCCGGCAAAAATTTTGCAATTTGGAACGGGCGTCTTATTGCGGGGATTGCCTGATTATTTTGTCGAAAAAGCAAATAATCAAGGGGTATTTAACGGTCGTATCGTCGTTATAAAATCAACTGATAACGGAGATATTTCTCCTTTTGAAAATCAGGATTATTTATATACCCTTCATATCCAAGGTATTAAAAACGGTAAAAAGGTAGAGGAAGATGTGATATGTAGTTCCATAAAAAATATATTTAGTGTTAAATCTCACTGGCAAGTGATTTTAGATGCTGCTGCTGATCCATCGATACAGATTATTATTTCAAATACAACGGAAGCAGGATTACAATACCTGGAGGAAAAACTTACTGATTACCCTTCCCATTCATTTCCCGGAAAGTTACTCCAATGCCTGATGCATCGATTTAAAATATTAGGAAATACGCCTGAAAGTAAAATAGTCATTTTACCCACCGAGCTATTAACTGATAATGGAATGATTTTGAAAGGAATTATAGATAAATTGATTCAGTTTAATGAGTTATCCTCTTCATTTAAGCATTGGATAAATCAGTATGTAATTTTTGCAAATACTTTAGTTGACAGAATTGTTCCTGGAAAACTATCAGAAGAAAATCAACAAAAATTATATGAAAAATACGGCTATGCTGATCAAAATGCTATCATGTGCGAACCTTACGCGCTTTGGGCAATTGAAGGTGGACAAGAAATAAGTGATTTGTTAACCTTTTCGAAAGTTAATCCTGAAATAAAGATTGTTCCCGATATTTCACAGTTTAAGGAATTAAAACTTCGTATTTTAAATGGTTCGCATACTCTTTTATGTGCTAAAGCTATATCGGAAGGATTTGAAACTGTTTATCATGCAATGTCAGATGCTCCATTCAAAAAATTTGCTGAAGAGCTTATTTTTGAGGAAATTCTCCCTTCCATTCCTGGGGAAATAAAAACTGAAGATAAAGTAAGCTTTGCTAAAGACGTAATCGACAGGTTTTCCAATGAAGGTATTGAACATAAATGGAAATCTATAGCCGTTCAATACCCAATGAAACTGACCATCAGAGTATTACCCTTGTTAAAGAATTATTTTAATAGAAATGGGGTAGTTCCTGCCAGGATGGTGGCGTGCATTCTTGAAATTTTATCTTTTTTGATTGATAATGCAGATATTCAAATAGATGATACTTCGAAAGCTATCATCCATGAAATACGCTTAAAAACTATTCCAAAGGTTGAGCAATTGAACCTTTTAATCAAAGAAGAAAGACTTTGGGGAGAAGATTTATCAAAATGGATAAAAAACTAGGGGAACATAGGCGCTCCTGTTTTAATGCTTCCAAGAACTGGATTTAAATAATTGGGTGGCGTTTTGCCCTCTTTAGCAGCTTTGAGCAACCCTTCTATATCTTCAATGGTAAGAATATCCTTACCTTGTGGTAATGCTTTTGCTTTTTCCAGGGCAATAGTTGCTTCCTTAAAATTTTGGTCACCCAGATAAGCCTGACCTAAATTAAACCAAACCTTACGCTGCCAGCCAAAATTATTATCCTCATTCAGAAAGGTTCTTTTTGACAAGGGTTCTAACGCTAAAATGGCATTTTTATATTCCCCTAGTATTAGATGGCATTCCCCTTTAATTCGTTTTGCCTTCCAAAAAATAGGCTGATGAGGAATTGAATTCTTGAGAGTTGTATCAAAATCTTTAATGGCTGAAATATAATCCTTGAACCTTATGTTCACAAATGCTCTGCCAAAATGAGCTTCTTCTCCATGAGCATTAATGTTAATGCTTTTATTAAAATCATACAACGCATCTTTAAAGTTTCCAAGTCTGAAATTTACATAACCTCTGCGCTCGTAAGCTTTAGCATGTCTTTCACATTTCTGAATAGCTAAATCTAATGCTTCTTTTGCGGCTTTATCTTCTCCTTTTCCAACTAATTTTCTTCCTAATAAAAAAGATTGAATAGCCGATTTATCTCCATTAGGTTCGATTTCACGAAACTCAACAATTTTACTATTTTCAAGCTTCCAGGCACTTAAACTGCCAGCAATCGAATATTCACAAACTGTTTCAAGAGCTGAAATCGTATTTTTCCAGGTTCTTTCTGTGATTTCGGGTTCTACATGTCTTGGGATATTAAGGCATTGCTGGTCAGCATCAAATATATTTTCACTCCGTAAAAAAACATCATATTTAAAATGTATTTCAACACGCTGGTTATACTGCGCGAGTGCCATTTCGAAACTCCGCTGATTATTAAAGATGAGCTGACCAGCCAGAATAATACGATAATTGGACATTTCTGAGGAAAATATTAAAACAGGATTGTTTAAATCATTGACAAATATACGATTTTATTTGCAGCTAACAAATCTTTAACAATAGATTTACGATAAATTATCTTTTAATTTAACCGTTTGTAAAAGACTAAAAATCGATTTTAAGCAACAAAAAACTAAAAGAAATACATTAAAATGGAAATATTAAATAAATTTATCCAAAAGCCTTTTTTGTTTTTTAACTGGTTTTTCCTCGGGATTGGATTTATTAATTATTTTAAGATATTGAGGATCAACATGCATACGCATTGAAAATCCCATCTGTTCTAACTCAATAACTACGTTTTTATCATTATGATGATCTACTAATTTTCCTTTTAGGCCATATAAACTACCAAAGCAAATCTCTATATCATCTCCAACTTCGGGAACCAGTCTTGTGGCTTCGACCTCAATATTCTGACCTGTAATTGCTTTTAAGATACTAATTTCCCTCTCTGGGATTGCCAATAATTCCTGACTGAATTTTACAAATTTTACAACATCCTGCGTTGATATAACCGAAAAATATTCTGAATGAAAAATTTTAACAAAAACATAGCAACTTATTAAAGGCAATTCAATCTTTTTTATCTTTCGTGTATAAACCCTTTTATGCGTGCTTAAGGGCAAATATGTTTCAATACCTTTTTCTACCAATTGTTTAAAAACTATTTTTTCTCGCTTATAGCGAGTATAAATAGCAAACCATTTACGCTCTTCATTAGAAATGTGTAAATTCTGATAGGCGACTGGTTCTAAAATAACAGAATCATCCTTTGATGTTATATCTACGTCTTTCATTCTAACTTTTTATCCTGGATTAATGTTACGATACCTTTATTGTTTGCATATTTTTCTCCCGATTCTGGACAAACAGCTACACCATCTTCCGAAAAGACAAGTTTATGACCCATACGACTCATAAAGTATTTGACTCTGGCCGGATTTCCTATTACCAGCGCAAAATCAGGTACCTCTTTAGTGACTACTGCACCTGCGCCGATAAATGCATATTGTCCAATTTTATTTCCACATACAATGGTTGTATTTGCGCCTATACTAGCCCCTTTTCCAATGATTGTTTGTTTATAATCTGCTTTTCTGTTTACTGCACTTCGTGGATTAATGACATTTGTAAAAACGGCGGAAGGACCTAAAAAAACGTCATCCTCGCAAGTCACACCTGTATAAAGCGATACATTATTTTGAATTTTTACATTATTACCTATGACAACACCACTGGCAATAAAAACATTTTGACCAAGGTTACATTGTTTACCTAATACAGCTCCCGGCATAATATGAGAAAAATGCCATATTTTAGTGCCTGATCCAATAACTGCCCCTTCATCGACCACTGCGGAGGGATGAATATAGATATCTTCCATTTATTTGAAAAATTGAATAACTGCATCAATAATATAAGCAATTTGTGCATCACTCATTTCAGTGTGAATGGGTAAAGATAGCACTGACTTACATAAAGTATCTGTCGATGGCAGAAAATGCACGTTTGCCTCTTTTTTAAAAGCTTCCTGCATATAGAGCGGCAAAGGATAATATACAATGGATGGAATCCCTTTTTCCTTTAAGTAATTTTGTAACTGATCTCTTCTCCCATCCTTTACTTTCAAGGTATATTGATGGAAAACATGACTTGAAAAGTCAACTCTATGTGGGATTTGTAATGCTTCTATTGAGGTAAAAACGCTATCATAAGCATCAGCAACGGCTCTTCTTTCTGAAGCAAACTGATCTAAATAATTCAATTTTACATTAAGAATGGCAGCTTGAATACTATCTAACCTGGAGTTTACTCCAACGCTGTCGTGATAATATCGTCTGGTTTGACCGTGATTGGCAATTTTTTGAAGTGATGAACCCAGATTTTCATCCTGGGTGTAAAGTGCTCCGCCGTCACCGTAAGCGCCAAGGTTTTTTGAAGGATAGAAACTGGTTGATCCGATATGGCCAACAGTACCTGACTTAACCATTGCTCCGCTTTTCAACCTATAATCTGCCCCTATAGCCTGTGCATTATCTTCAATCATAAATAAACCCCGTTGATCACATAAATTTCTGATACCCTCTAAATCTGCACATTGCCCATACAAATTTACAGGCACTACGGCACGTGTTTTTTCTGTTATCGCTTGTTCAATGATGTCAGTTGTTACATTAAAGGAATCAATATCAACATCGACCATTACAGGTTTTAAATTTAATAAAGCGATAACTTCTGCCGTTGACACGTAAGTAAATGCAGGCACTATAACTTCGTCACCAGGCTTTAATCCCAGAGCCATCATAGCAATTTGGAGCGCATCGGTACCATTTGCACAAGGAATCACCTTTTTTACATCTAAATATTTCTCGAGATTATTTTTAAATAAATGTACCTGAGGTCCGTTGATATAGGAAGTCTCCATTAAAACCTCCATGATTCCCTCATCTACCTGTGATTTAATTCTTAGATATTGACCTTTTAGATCAACCATTTGTATATTCTCCATGTCACTTTTTAAATCATAATATAGCTAATGCTTTGGAAGCGATAGATTTACCAATAGCAAGGGATGCCGTTGCCGCTGGCGATGGGGCATTGCAAACATTTACAATCTGGTTATCCGCAAATATAAGAAAATCATCACTCATATTTCCAAGATTATCGGTAGCCATCGCTCTTACCCCTGCGCCTCCCCGAACTAAATCTTCTTCATTTATTTCAGGAATTAAGTGGCGAAGTGCCTTAACAAAAGCAACTGAAGAGAAAGAACGGTGTAATTCACCAAGGCCGTACTGCCAGTGTTTCGAAGCTAAACGACGAAAACCTGGAAAAAATATAGTCTCTGACAGTTCTTTTGCATCAACATCCCACCGGGAGTATCCCTCTCTTTTGAAGGCAAGCACTGCGTTTGGGCCTGCTTCAATACCTCCCCCTATCATTCGGGTAAAATGAACGCCCAGGAAAGGAAAGTCAGGATTTGGAACAGGATATACCAGATGTCTGACTAAATATTGTTTTTCAGGTTTCAAGTCATAATATTCACCTCTGAACGGAATAATCTGAAGGGGAGGCAATCGCATTCCAGTCATTTGCGCTACCTTGTCGGAATATAAGCCGGCACAGTTAATTAAAATTCTTCCTGATACTTCCCTGGCGTCCTCCGATCTGATGATTATCTCATTGGTAGATCTGGTGATATTTTTCGTTTTAAAATGGGTTAAAATTTCTCCCCCAAGTGCTTTTATTTTTTCCGCATATTTCAGGGAAACGGTTGTATAATTAACGATTCCAGCCTGAGGAACCAAAATGGCTTCCTTTACATTGATATGAGGTTCTCTTTCCAGCGCTTCCTCCCTCGAAATACGGCGAATACCTGTCAGTCCGTTCTGTAATCCGTTTTGCAATATTTTTTCCAAGCTGGGAATATCTTTTTCCGAGCTTGCCACAATCAGTTTACCACAAATTTCAAAAGGAATATCCTCTGATTTACAAAAATCGAGAAGTTCCTGGTAACCCGTTATGCAATTTTTTGCTTTCAGGCTTCCAGGCCGGTAATATATGCCTGAATGAATAACGCCACTGTTGTGCCCTGTCTGGTGTTTTGCTAAAGCTGCTTCCTTTTCTACCAATGTCAATGATAAATCAGGTCTTTCCTGTAATAACCTAAATGCCGTTGCCAACCCCACAATTCCACCACCTATAATTAAAACATCTTTTTTCATAGTATAAAAATTAAGTATATTTAAACAATCTGACCGCTAAATTTTTATCATTTTTAAATGATAGAATTAGCCACTGGTATAGGTTTAAGACATATAACAATTTATTGTTATGGTATCCTTTTTGCTTAGGGAGAATAAAAATACGAAACTGGTGAAACTCGAACAATCCCCCCTACTGCACCGAGACCTTAGATTTTTGCTAATTCTGAGTTGCCTCATCTTATCCTTCCTTTTAATATTGAACCAATTTCCACCTTAAGAGATAATTTTAAGGCTCAGATCCAGACTACCCGCAGAATGTGTTAAAGAACCTAATGAAATGAAATCAACTCCCGTTTCAGCATATTCTCGAAGATTATTTTCATTAATTCCTCCTGACGCCTCAATTTCCATTTTTTTGCCAATAAATAAAACTGCCTCCTTTATTTGCGCTGGGGAAAAGTTATCAAGCATAATCCGCTGACATCCCGAAACAGACAAAACTTCTTCAATTTCACTTAAATTTCTTACTTCAACGGTAATTTCAAGATTTAAATCATGCAAACGAAGATAATCATGTACTTGTTTTAATGCCTGAGTAATACTTCCTGAAGCATCAATATGATTATCCTTTATCATAATTCTGTCAAAAAGTCCAAACCGATAATTTTCACATCCTCCTATTTTTACAGCCCATTTTTCTAAAGGTCGCAATAGTGGAGTTGTTTTTCGGGTATCAATTAACCGCACGGGCAAGTCGGAAACCTTAGCTGCCAGCCTCTTACTTAAGGTCGCAATTCCACTCATCCTTTGCATAGTATTTAGCGCCAGTCGTTCTCCTTTTAAAATAGCCTGCGTATTTCCCTCCAGAACAGCTGCAACCTGACCTGGTAAAACAGAATCTCCATCAACCGTTAAAGGCTTCCATGAAGAAGCAGGATCCAGATACTTAAAAATAGCTTCTGCAACCGTCAATCCCGCAATTACACCTTCTTGTTTAACCAGAAGTTTTGCTGATTTTCGGTCACTGACAGGGATACAAGCCAATGCGGTATGATCTCCATCTCCTACATCTTCAGCAATACCTCTGCGAATAAAATCGTTTAACCAGTCTTTATCTATTGTGCGATTCATTTATTTCAAATAAGAATGAACAATAATTTAAATTTAACTTTGTTTACATTTTCAAAAAACAATACCCCACAGAATGGTTCAAAGATGCAAATTAATATTTTTAGTCAGCCTATTGCTCATTCAGCTTTCCATTTCCTGTTCTAAAGATCAATCAGAAAGGATTCCTGATGTAAGCAATATTTCCCTCGATTTTAAAGTCAGACGCTTTGAAAAAGAATTATTTTTGGCAGACACCCTCCATTATACCAAAGAACTTACACAAATTAAAGAAAAGGATCCTGAATTTGCAGAAATATATTTTAATCAGATTTTAGGAGCCAATGACTTACAGATTGCCCCCCAGGGAGAGGAAAAATACCTGATTGGATTTACATATTTTAAGGATGTAAGGAAATTATATGACACAATACAACAAATTTACGCTAATTTCGAGCCATTGGAAGAAGCATTTAGAAACTCCTTTAAATATTATAAATATTATTTTCCTGAAAAGCCAACACCCAAAGTAACTACTTTTATTTCTGAATTTTCTTTGGGAAATTTTATTTATGGAGAAAATAATCTTGCTGTGGGATTAGATTTTTATTTAGGTTCAAATTATCCCTACCAACAAAAAAATCCGCAAAATCCCAATTTTTCTGCTTATCTAACCAGAACTTTTAATGCAGAACACTTGGTTACAAAGACCCTCCAGCCTTTAATTGATGACATGGTTCCTCAACCTGAAACGGATCATTTGCTGGCTTTAATGATTCGGGAAGGAAAAAAACTTTATCTTCTCGATAAACTTCTTCCTAATACCCCCGATTCAATTCTGATGGAGGTTACCTTACAGCAATGGGACTGGCTGATAGAAAACGAGAAAGAGATTTTTACCTACTTTTTTCAAGAATCCCTTTTTTATGATAGTAATTGGCAAAAAATCCGTAAATATGTGGAATATAGTCCAAATTCACCTGGAATGCCTAAGGAGGCACCCGGTAGAACGGGATCCTGGTTAGGCTGGCAGATTGTAAAAGCATTTATGAATAAACACCCGACAATAACGCTTACTGAATTATTAAAAAGGGAAGATTCTAAACAATTTTTCGCTGATTCTGCTTACAAACCACCACGAAAATAAATTTATTTTGCAATGAGAACCATTCCATTAGTTGATTTATCCCAATTTGAAAAGGGAAATTTAGAGAAAAAAAATAATTTTATTGAGACACTGGGGAATGCATTCCATACGGTAGGATTCGTTGGCGTTGTCAACCATGGCATCTCTTCCAGTTTGATAAAGTCATTTTATAAGGAAGCACATGCCTTTTTTGCCTTATCAGAAAACGAAAAATTAAAATATAAAATCCAGGGTGCAAATGGTCAAAGAGGATATACTGCCTTTGGGACTGAGCATGCTAAACAGTCCAAAGTCGCAGATTTAAAAGAGTTTTTTCAGATAGGAAATCAGGACAATATTTCTGTCGGAGAAATTCCTGACTTTTTACCTCTTGGGGAGAATCTTTATCGGGAGTTTGAACGCGCTGGATCTTCTTTACTTCAGGCTATTGCGCTGTATTTAAATCTATCCATCGATTATTTTGATCAAAGAATAAAAAACGGAACCAGTATTCTTCGGGCCATTCATTATCCTCCTATTACTCAGGAACCCGCTAGTGCCATTCGTGCAGAACAGCACGAAGATATTAACCTGATAACCCTTTTAGTAGGGGCTTCAGCGGGCGGACTTGAACTGCTTTCCAAAGAGGGAACATGGCTTCCGATTGTTCCAGAAGCAGACGAAATTGTTATAAATGTAGGCGATATGCTACAAAGGCTTACCAATAATTATCTTCGTTCGACTACCCACCGCGTGGTAAATCCTCCAAAAGAAGAATGGCATTTACCCAGATTATCCATTCCATTTTTCTTACATCCAAGACCTGAAATGGATTTGAGTTGTCTGGAGAATTGTATTTCTGAGGAAAATCCACTTCAATTTGATCCTATAACTGCCGGAGAATATTTAGATGAACGCCTTAAAGAAATTGGACTAAAAAAATAACATCATGAAATCAACCCTTCCTTTTATTTTCCTTACTATCCCTATTTTATTATTTAGTCAAGGTAGAATTGACTGGGCACCCGACGGTTCTGGTCTGAGAGAAATTCAAAAAAATACGATTGTAAAAATCACGCTGCCTGACAGAAAAGTAGATACCCTGGTAAATGCTAATCTTCTCATACCGAAGGGGCAGACAAAACCACTTCAGGTAAGAAGTTTTGAGTATTCTGCCGATAATCAAAAAGTATTGATTTATACCAATACGAAAAGAGTGTGGAGGCAAGACACTAAAGGCGATTACTGGATTTTGGACATGGTTTCTAAAACTTTAAAACAATTGGGAGCAAAATTTCCTGCCTCAACCATGATGTTTGCAAAAATTTCGCCTGACAGTAAGAAAGTAGCCTATGTTCAGGGTCATAATATTTATGTTGAAGACATTTCATCAGGTACTATTACCCCTTTAACTGCCGACGGCGACAGCAGACTTATCAACGGAACTTTCGACTGGGTCTATGAGGAAGAATTTGGTTGCAGAGATGGTTTTCGTTGGAGTCCTGATGCAAAATCAATCGCTTATTGGCAAATTGATGCCCGTCAGATTAGAAATTTTTTGATGATAAATAATACCGATTCTACTTATTCTTTTAATGTACCCGTAGAATACCCAAAAGTTGGGGAGGCTCCCTCTCCTTATAAAATTGGAGTTGTACCCGTTACCGGCGGAAAAACAAGATGGATGAACATCCCAGGAGATCCACGTCAAACCTATCTGCCAAGAATGGAATGGGCTGGAAATAGTAATGAACTTATTGTCCAGCAGTTAAATAGAAAGCAAAACACAAGTAACTTATTTTATATACAAGCTTCTGACGGAACAGCTACCTCCTTTTATCAGGATAGAGATGAAGCCTGGATTGATGTTGATGGACCTGAGGGATGGGATTGGCTTCAAGGAGGTAAAAGCTTTTTATGGCAATCAGAAAAAGATGGATGGCGACATGTTTATTTGGTAAGCAGAGACGGGAAAAAAGAAATTTGCCTGACTCCAGGTAACTATGACGTGATTTCAATATCAAGGATTGATGAAGAAAATAACCAGCTTTTCTTTATGGCATCCCCTGACAATGCAACTCAATCCTATTTATATAAAACAACTTTAGATGGGAAAGGAAAAGCCTCGAGAATCTCACCTATCAATCAGACAGGCTCTCACCAATATGATATTAGTCCTAAAGGAAAATTTGCCAGACACAATTTTTCAAATGCAAAAACCCGTCCGACCACAGAATGGTTAAATTTACCTGACAACACACCTTTAGATCCTTCAAAATCAATTGATAATCAGTTAGAAAAAGCTGTATCCGATTTAGACATAACTTTTTTACAAATAACTACTGCATCGGGTGTTACCCTTGACGCCTGGTTTACAAAACCCAAAGACTTCAATGCTAATCTTAAATATCCAGTTGTTTTCAACGTTTATGGTGAGCCAGCGGGAAGTACGGTAAGAGATGCTTATGGGACAGGAAGGAATAACCTGTACAAAGGCGATATGTCTGCCGATGGGTATATCTATGCTTCTCTCGATAATCGAGGAACCCCTTCACCTAAAGGAAGGTCATGGAGGAAAGCCATCTACAGAAATATTGGTCGCATTAATATTTTAGATATGGCGCAAGGAGCGCAGGCTTTATTTGCTAAATTTCCTTTCATGGACACTTCCAGGGTAGCCGTACATGGCTGGAGCGGAGGTGGCTCATCGACTTTGAATCTCCTTTTTCAGTATCCTGCTATCTTTAAAACAGGTATTTCTGTAGCAGCCGTAGCAGACCAGTTGAGTTATGATAATATTTATCAGGAACGATACATGGGAATTCCACAAGAAAACAGAGAAGATTTTGTTTTGGGTTCCCCCATTACGCATGCTAAAAATCTGGTTGGAAATCTGCTTTACATTCACGGCACAGGTGATGATAATGTACATTATCAAAATGCTGAAAAACTGGTAAATGAATTGATAAAGCATAACAGACAATTCCAGTTTATGCCATACCCAAATCGTTCTCATGGTATAAGAGAAGGTGAAGGGACTACAGAGCACTTGCGTACCTTATTTACTGATTACCTTAGAAAAAATTGTCCTCCAGGAGGAAAATAAAAAATAATTTTAGTTTATGTCGCATTCAACAACAGGAAGCAAGGATACTCAACTTGCCAGAACCATCACCCTATCAATGGCTATTGTATTGGTAGTCAGCTCTATCATTGGGTCAGGAGTCTTTAAAAAAGTAGCTCCAATGACTGCTGAGTTGTTATCACCAACCTGGGTACTGGCTGCATGGGTAGCTGCAGGTTTGGTTACCTTAGCAGGTGCTTTATCTGTTGCTGAAGTGTCTGGGCAAATCACAGGATCAGGTGGTGCTTATGTATTTTTGAGAGAAATATATGGCAAAACTATTGCCTTTTTCTTTGGCTGGAGTAATTACGCAGTTATAAGAACAGCTTCGGTTGCCTCTATTGCCTATGTTTTTGCAGAATCCGTAAATGCTTTATATCCATTACCAGGATTCTCTCCAGCCATTTCTTCTCTATCTGTTGGGGGTATAATTTTTCCATTGGCCAATATAGGAGTTAAATCATTAGCCATTGCCTTAGTTGTCGGACTAACATTTTTAAATTTCAGAGGAGTAAAACAAGCTGGGATTTTAAGCCAGTGGACAACGGCAACGGTAGTTATCAGTTTATTAATCATAGTCCTGCTAGGACTTAGCTGGCAAGGTGGCAGCTGGTCAAATATAAGCCAGCCTGCGGAAGGTTATGAGCGTTTGAGTGCCAATGGATTTACTTATTTTGCTGCCTTTTTTTCTGCCATGCTGGCCGCTTTTTGGGCATACGAGGGATGGATAACGGTAAGTTTTATTGGAGGAGAGATTCAAAATCCTAAGAAAAATCTACCCCTGGCTTTATTTTTTGGTATGTTAGCGGTTATTGCCATTTATTTACTGGTTAATATGGCATACCTGTATACTATGCCCGCAGACGAACTCATTCAAATAAATGAAGGCAAAAATAAAATTGCAGCCGTCGCTGTAATAGAAAAAATAGTAGGTCCAGCGGGAACTTTATTCATCGCCATTCTTATTTGTATATCAACCTTCGGTTGTACCAACACCACCATTTTATTAGGCGCACGATTATACTATGCGATGGCAAGAAGAGGGGAATTTTTTGCTTCAGCTGGAAAAGTTCATCCGAAATACAGAACGCCGGGTAATGCTCTATGGTATCAGGCTTTTTGGTCTTCCATCCTCATTTTGTCGGGAAGTTTCGACCAATTAACCGATATGTTGATTTTTGCCTCTTTCCTTTTTTACGGACTCTGTACCTATGGCGTATTTATTTTAAGAAAAAGAAATGGAGGTGCTCCACCATCGTACAAAGTGCCTGGTTATCCGATGGTACCCTTATTATTTGTTGCATTTTGTTTCGTTTTAATTGTTTTAACCCTGTATAACAGACCAGGCGAAGCCATTATAGGCTTACTTTTAATCTTTACCGGCATTCCGTTTTATTTAAAATGGAAAAACAGGCCAGCCATGCCTGAAGCGGAAGAAGAAAGTCTGACTGAAAATGCCTCCTAAAAACACTTTAATTCTTTAATATTGTAACCCTTCGTTATATTTGCGACAACTGGAACTTTAGATGAAATAAAAGGGAATATGCTGCATTTGGTTTCTTACAATCTCAATGGAATTCGTTCTGCCATGGACAAAGGTCTCATTGCCTGGCTCCAGGAGTCGAACATTGATATATTCTGTGTTCAGGAAACTAAAGCGCAGTTTGACCAAATCGATTTTACCCCTTTTGAATCATTGGGCTATTTTGTAAGTTGGGCACAGGCTGAAAAAAAAGGGTATAGTGGCGTTGCTACTTTTTCCAAAATCAAACCAGATCAAGTCATTATAGGCTGTGGCATTGAAAAATATGATTGTGAAGGTAGGATTATTAGAACAGATTTCGGTCAGTGGTCTTTATTAAATTGCTATTTCCCATCGGGAACAACTGGAGATATCAGACAAGATTTTAAGATGGCATTTTTAGATGATTTTTCAACATGGATACAATCTCTTTTAGCAGAAAGACCCCGTTGTATCGTAGTTGGAGATTTTAATATTGCCCATCATCCAATAGATATTCACGATCCAGTAGGAAATAAAAAAAGTTCAGGTTTCTTACCCGAGGAACGAGCATGGATGGATCAATGGCTTGAATTAGGCTTTAATGATGCTTTCCGCACCTTGCACCCAACAAAAGTTCAATACAGCTGGTGGAGCTTTCGTGCAAACGCTCGGGTAAATAATAAGGGATGGAGGATTGATTATCAAATGGTTAGTTCAGCATTAAAAGATTCCATCCTGGAAGCTAATCAATTAAATGAAGTTGTTCATTCCGATCATTGTCCTGTACAGGTCATTTATCAACTCTAAGCATTTTAAATAAACCAAAGTATGCGTAATCATTTATTTCTCCTCATTTTACTTTTTTTGCCCATATTTTTGACTGGTCAAGAGTGGTCTGGTGGTATTCGCGCCGGTTTGAATTATTCCAGCATCGACGGTCCTTCAGAAGTTGATTCTAAAGGAAATGACTTAGAAAAAAACACATTCTCCAGTGGTTTCCATATCGGGGGAATGATTACCATGAAATTAAATAGTGTGGCTGGTCTGCGTGCAGAAATATTATATTCCCAAAGAGGAACAGATTATCAATATCAAGGGGAATCATATTTTAGACTTTTTACTGAAAGTGGAGCAGTTGCGAGTTCCAGAGGTACCAGATATACAACACTAAGGGTAACAAATACCTATGTAGATTTACCCTTGTCTGCCTATTTACGTTTGGGAAGAATAGAATTATCAGCCGGTGGTTATGGAAGTTTTATGTTAACATCAAGAGGGGTTGGCGAACTCAATTATAATGGCAAAAGTACCGTCGGACAGACCATTGAACCCATACTCATTCCCTTAAAATATGATTATTTTAAAGATCAGTTTCAACAGACTGGAGTACCTAATGCTAAGTTTATTACGGTTGACAACAGAAGAGTGGTCGTTCCATCTACCTTAGGTGCATACTACGATGCCAGGGACACAGGAGTTCCACTATACAGAAGAATAGATGCTGGTCTCCAGGCAGGATTAGGAGTATTTATGAGTCAAGGCCTATATTTAGGTGCAAGAATTCAGAAAGGATTTCTTGATTTGACCAGGGCTGAACAAGAATTATCATTATTAAATCTGGATTCTTCAGGCAAGGTAATTCCCCGAAACGATAAAGATCAAAATTTATCTTTACAACTTTCTATTGGCTTTAGCTTCTAAAAAATGTTCTTAAATCCAAGATGAATCTTGGGTGTAGCCCTATTCAGTGGCTGATTTTTATTTGAACCTATTGCAACACTTATTCCAAATAACCCAGCCGCTGTTTCTATATTTAACCCGGCGCCAAGTCCAAATGGCTTATCATTTATAGGTATTCCCTGATTTATTTCTGTCAGAAAAGCTTGATTGAAAAAGGAATAGATGTATGAATTTTTACTAATCAAAAGCCTGTAAGCAACGGTTGCGAGGATAAATTTTCTTACCAGAAAAGCTTCTTCATCAAAGCCACGTAGATTCTGATTACCACCCAGGCGAAATAATTCATTCCTGAGTAACTCGCCATTCCCTCCAAGAAAACCAATCATTGCATTTGTCTGAATCGTGCTAATTTTACCCACAGGAATAAAATAACTTCCCTCGGTATGAACTTTAAAGCGAGCCTGGTTTTTGAATTCATTGTAGCTTTCAGAAAATCCCAGGGCAACAATTCTTGTATTCTGGATTATTTTTCGGTTTCCAGCAGTGAACCGTGCTTGTAAGAACCATCCCGAGCGAGGATTGAGCACATAATCTGTCCTGTTGAAAGAGAAAGAAAATCCGATTCCAGATTGTCTCATATCAAGTTGATCCGGAAGTTTCTTTGTTTGTAAAATTTTTTGCTCATCAATACCAATCAGACGACTGCTATTAGATTCAAGATGAATTTGCCAATAATCCCCGCCACGAAACTGAAATAACAACCCAACTGATTGTTCCAGATTAAGAAATGAAGTATCTCGTTTATAAAAATCAGCGCGCCAGTCAAATCCTAAAGGAGAACCCAATAAGAAAGGGTAGCGAAGTGCCATTTGTAAACGTTGCGTTTCAGGTCTTAATTTTTCAAATTGAACATATAACCTTTCTCCACGTCCGAAAGAATTCAAAAATTCACCTTCCAGGGTACCTGTCAGCAATGTTCCACCCGATTTTGTGGTAGCTTCTGGCAATAGTCCAATCAAAAAATCAAAGCGGCTTGCCGTTTTTTTCTTCATGTTAAGAACCCAGTTCATTTGTTGACCGGAAAGAACCGGTTTTGCCTCAATGAGTTCAACATAAGGAAGGGCTCCTATTCTCGATTTAATTTTATCTAACATTTCGCCGGAAAAAGCAGCCCCTTTTTTTAAGTCCAGATAACGAAAAAGAAAAGAGGATGCCAATGGCTTTTCCCCTTTTAAAAGGATAGAATCAAAACGTACAAATGTGCCAAAATTAACCTCAATCTGAGCATCCATTTTTCCATTTTCTGTCTGCAAAATATTCAGTGAAGTACTTGCGAAAGGAAAACCCTGTGTTGTGACAAGCTCATTTATTTCATTTAACAGCCCGTCACGACTCGATGTTGTTGCAGGTTTACCTATATTTTTTCTAATAATAGCCTCCCATTTTCCATTATCAAACAATATGGCAGATTGAGCTATTTCAGCAGACGGCTTTTGGATTGTACGCCAGTAATATAAGGGACCCTTATGAATAAAAAGATATGTTTTGCCATTAACTTCCGCAGTACTGTCAACGGCATATTCTAAATAACCTTGATATTGCATGCTATCTGTGAGTACCTTTACATACTCAAGAGGGGCAATATCCGTTACAACAGATTGTTTTTGAGTCACTATTCCTTTTTCATTTATTTGTTGCAACATAATCTGGGCCGACAAAGAAGGCAGGGACACAAGAAGAATCAAAAGGAAAAAACAGATAGAAAACCGCATATAAAATCAAATTACTGCATTTTGTAAATGTAAGTTATTTTGATCGTTTACCCGCAAGAACAAAAACAGATAACTGTATATATATCATCTCGTCATTTTTTCATTGGTTCAAAAATCATTTTATTTATTGGCTATTTATTGTGAAAATTACAGATGATTATCAAACTATTATATATGCACCTCTAAATTAACAAATGGTAAAAGTTACTCCATATTCCTTTCCGTAGCTATTCAAATAGAAGTCTTGAGGTACGTCCGTTTTACTTCATAAAATTATTTAAAACATTTTGTTTAATTAATGCATTTAACAAACATTTTGTTTTATATTTGCCTGACTTTATAAGCTGCTTCCCTTATGTATATAAATTGCCACACTTATTTTAGTCTTCGTTATGGCATCATGTCTCCAGAGGAACTGGTACATTATGCGATAGAAAACGACATTAAAGAAATGGTACTGACTGATATTAACAATACAAGTTGTGCGGGAGAATTTATTGATTGTTGTCAAAAGGCGGGTATAAAGGGCCTGTTGGGGATTGACTTTAGAAATGATACGGGAGAATGTTTATACATTGGTATTGCGCGTAACCAAGAGGGATTTAGTGAGTTGAATACATTTTTGACAGATTTTTCGATGAAACGAAAAGCATTGCCACTTTTACCTCCAGCTTTTTCAAATTGCTGGATTGTTTTTCCACGTTTAGTAAAACCCATCGAACAATTCCGTGAAAACGAGTTTTTAGGTATCCGACGAGAGCATATTGCCCGATTATTCAGACATCCAATTACTCATTCACACAAGCATAAATTAGTAGCACTGAATCCAGTGACCTTTCGAAATGAGGAGGATTATCAGGTACATTTACATTTACGGGCCATAGATAAAAACAAACTACTGACTCATCTACTCCCGAAGGAACAAGGCTCAAAGCAGGATAAAATGCAACCCTTGCCATTAGCAGAAGAACCCTACCTGGTTTATCCCGAAATTATACAGAATACAAAAAAAATATTAGCCTTATCATCTGTTAAGTTAAAGAAAGGCTTAAGCGTTAACCGTTTACATTTTACAGGTAGTATGGAGGGAGACTATGCCTTATTGGAAAAACTGGCACAATCAGGATGTCAGCGCAGATACGGAGAATTGCCTGCCGCGAGAGACCGGATGAGACAAGAAATGAAAGTGATTCAAACGCACCAATTCTGTGCTTATTTTCTTATTACCTGGGACATTGTCAGGTATGCAAGATCGGCAGGATATCATCATGTTGGACGGGGAAGCGGAGCTAATTCTATTGTTGCCTATTGTTTAGGAATTAGCGATGTTGATCCCCTTGAGCTAAATCTATATTTTGAACGATTTATCAATCCGCACAGAACCTCCCCACCCGATTTTGATATAGATTTCTCCTGGGATGAGCGGGATGATATCACGGATTATATTTTCAAACGATATGGGCAACGATACGTTGCCTTATTAGCTACTTATAATACTTTTCAGCGAAAAGCAGCCATTCGGGAACTGGGAAAAGTATATGGTTTACCGAAAGGGGAAATTGACAAATTGGTTGTAAAACAAGAACAAGGAGCTCCATCCCGACATGAATTAGAAGCGGTCATTTTGTATTATGCCGAACGCTTAATCGACAAACCCAATCACCTTTCAATACATGCAGGCGGTGTTCTTATCAGTGAAGCTCCATTATCTTATCACACGGCATGCATGCTCATGCCCAAGGGATTTCCTGTCACACACTTTGATATGCACCATGCAGAATCTCTGGGATTCCACAAATTTGATGTTCTGAGTCAGCGCGGACTGGGACACATCAAAGATGCAGTGTCCCTGATACGCCAAAGGCATAAACAAGACATTGATATACATGACATTAAACTTCTCAAAAATGATTTAAAAAGTATTGAATTATTGCGTTCTGCAAAATGCCTTGGTTGCTTCTATATAGAATCACCTGCTATGCGTGGTTTGTTACGTAAATTACACTGCGATAATTATATTCATCTGGTAGCAGCAAGTTCTATTATACGTCCCGGTGTTGCCAGTTCAGGAATGATGAAAGCGTATATACAAAGAACCCATGATCCTTGCGGTTTTAATTATCCTCATGCCGTTTTTGAAGAACAATTAAGTGAAACGTATGGCATCATGGTGTATCAGGAAGATGTCATGAAAATTCTGCATCATTTTGCTGGACTGGATTTAGGCGAAAGTGACGTTGTACGGCGTATTATGACAGGAAAAAAATTAAAAGATGATACTTTAGAACGATTGAAAGAAAAATATTTTAAGCAATGTCAGCAGCGTGGTTATCCTGAATCATTAGCGACTGAAGTATGGCGACAGATTGAGAGTTTTGCAGGATACTCTTTCTGCAAAGCTCACTCCGCCAGTTTTGCTGTGGAAAGTTTTCAAAGTTTATATCTTAAAGCTCATTTTCCTTTGGAATTTATAACAGCTGTTATCAATAATTTTGGCGGATTTTATCCCACAGAATTTTATGTCCACGAAGCTAAAATACTGGGTGCCAGCGTTCAGGCGCCATGTGTTAATAATAGCCTGTATATGAGCACCCTGAAAAACGAAAATGAATTATATCTTGGATTCGTGCACCTGAAAGAATTAGAATCACTATCGGCTCAAAAATTAATAGCCCAAAGAGAAAATCATGGACCCTTTCGTGATTTTGCCGATTTTGTTGAACGAGTTTCCCTGGGACCAACACAACTCGATTTATTAATCCGTATCGGCGCCTTTCGTTTTTGCGGTAAAAGCAAGTATGAGTTGTTTTGGGAGAAAAATGACTTGGTGAGTACCTCAAGAGATCACGATAGTCCTTCTCTTTTTCATGAAGCGGACATTAAGGTACAACGTATTCAAAACACAGAAAACGATGCATTCACTTCTTTACTTTCCGTTGTAAAAGAAAACAAATTGAATCAGTCTTTTGATGAATTAGAATTATTAGGATTCCCGTTATGCAACCCGTTTGATTTGATTCAGGATGATGCTTCTCTAAATGACACTATCCTTGTGAGACAAATGATTCGATTTAAAAACCGTAATATTAAAATGGCGGGATATTTCGTGTGTTCAAAATCCTTGACAACCATAAAAAAAGAAAGAATGGCCTTTGGAACCTGGATTGACAAGGAGGGAAATTATTTTGATACTACTCATTTTCCGGAGCAACTGAAAAAACATCCATTTCGCGGGAAAGGAGTATATATTATAGAAGGAAAGGCGACCGAAGAATTTGGGTTCTTTAGTCTGGAGGTATTCAAAATGAATCGACTCGCTTTTTTGGAGGATGAAAGATTCTCTGACTAAAAACCAGACTTAAAAGCTAAAAACCAAAAATATGAGAAAGTTCAAACACAACATAGGTCATAACAAAACCCCAGATTAATGCCATAATAGTCATCCAAATGAAAATTTTATACTTTTTTTCGCCAAATGCATTTGCAATTAAGGCTCCACCGATAGGCGAGAGAATAACGGGCGTAAGAAATGAGACACCCAGAATTCCGTATTTATTCCATATTCTGACTTTTCTTCTATTTCCTGGAGTAAAGAGTTTGCGTTTTTGACTAAAACGTGGAAAAACCTTAATTTTTAGAAAATGATAAAAAAAGGTAATTAACACAATACTGAGCATCATTCCAAAAGCAGTAGATAAGGCTGTATCCATCATTGGCAAGCCTAAAGCAAGTCCTTCAAAAGGACCAAAAATAAATTTTACCATGCTGGAAACAATGACGGTAATATATTTTATGGAAGAATTCAAATCCACAGTTTTTATTTATATAACCATCTTAATAACATTAATGACTGAATTGTTTTAAAAATGACTAAATTTAATTAACTTACGGTTAGGCAATATAGCTATAGCAATATAGCTATAGCAACATATCTTGCTTAAAAAAACCTAAAATCTTTTCTATGCGTCCTTTTTTTTACTACCTACTCCTATTGCTTATTTTCCTCCCTTTTTCAACCTCTGTTTTAGCTCAATTTCCGTTTCACAATATTCAGTGGCGAGGTATTGGACCAGCTAATCCAGGAGGAAGGATCGTAGATATTGAAGCGGTAGAAAAAGATTTCAGACAGGTCTTTATAGCTACGGCAAGTGGTGGCGTCTGGAAATCATCTAATGCTGGAACAACCTGGGAACCCATATTTGATCGTTATGCTACAGCTTCAATTGGCGATATTGCCTTATTTCAGGCAAATCCGAAAATTATCTGGGTGGGTACGGGAGAAGCAAACAACCGTAATTCGGTTAGTTGGGGAAATGGAATCTATAAATCGACAGATGGGGGCAAGAATTTTGAAAATATGGGGTTGGAAAATACGCAGCAAATAGCACGCGTTTTAACACATCCTGTTAATCCTCTCATTACCTACGTTGCTGCCATTGGGCCACTTTGGAGTGATACTGATGGGGATAGAGGTCTGTTTCAAACAACAGACGGTGGAAAAACATGGACAAAATTAACATCTGGCCTACCTGTCCATCCAGGTTCAGGATGCACAGATATAATCATGGACAGTAAAAATCCAAATATATTATATGCAGCCTTTTACGAAAGACTTCGCAAGCCTTATATTTTTAATAGTGGCGGAAATAACGGAGGTATTTATAAATCGACGGATGGAGGTAAAAACTGGGTTAAATTAACACAAGGCCTCCCAGGTGGACCTACCGGACGAATTGGACTGGCATCCTACAGAAAAGATTCCCGAATTTTGATGGCGTTGGTGGAAGCAGAACCATCAAAAGATTTATCCAGACCCGGATCAGGTTTATACCGTTCAGAAGATAGTGGAAAATCGTGGAAATATGTCAATACCTATAATAACCGGCCTTTTTACTATAGCCAGATAGCTATTAATCCGCAAGATGATCAAAAAATTTATGTTCTGACTACGCGTTTCATGGTTAGCTCAGATGGCGGAAAGACACTCAAAAACGGAAGTGAAGACCAGGAAGTACATGGTGATTTTCATGCTATCTGGCTGGATCCCAATCTGCAAGACCGATACTATCTGGGAGCAGACAAAGGTGTTTCGCTCACCCACGATCACGGTCAGGCCTTTCAACTATTTGATAATTTACCTATTGCGCAGTATTACAGAATTGGGGTAGATATGCAAGAGCCCTATACCATTTATGGCGGATTACAAGACAATGGTTTTTTTGCTACAGCGAGTTTTTCGAGAGATGTAAGAGGGATTTTAAATGATGCTTCATGGAAAGTCCATTGGGGTGATGGCATGTATGGGGCCGTAAATCCTTTTAACTGGAGGGAAGTTTATACAGGTAGTGAAAATGGAAGTTATAACCGGTATGACCCCCTGACACACGACCTGACAGATATTCAACCTAAACCTGCAACTATATTAAATTATTCAAAAATTAATCCCGTACCAACAATTCCTGGAACGCCTGTCTTTCGGTATAACTGGTCCGCTCCCCTGGTTTTATCTCCTTTAAATCCAAAAACCTTATTTCTTGGGTCAAATTACCTGTTTCAAAGTAAAAATGGAGGGCAATCATGGGAAATTATCTCTCCCGATCTAACCACGAATGATCCTAAGAAAATCGCTTCAGGAAAAAATGGAGGAATTACGCCCGATAATACAGGAGCGGAAGACCATTGTACCATTTTTACTATTTCACCTTCACCCATTGACGCTAATATCCTTTGGATTGGCACAGATGACGGAAATGTACAACTAACCCGAGATGAAGGAAAGAGCTGGGAAAATGTGCGAAACAATATTCCAAATGTACCTGAATTCACTTGGGTTACTCAAGTTGAAGCTTCTCATTTTGATCCAGCTGTTGCTTATGTTGCTTTTGACGGACACAGAGACAACGTATTCAAACCCTTTGTTTATAAAACGACAGACTATGGAAAAACATGGATTAATATTGCTTCAAATCTGCCCGGAAATGAAGTTATACGCGTTATCAGAGAAGATCCAAAAAATAAATTTTTACTCTTTTTAGGTACAGAAACTGGCGTTTGGTATTCTATTAATTCTGGAAATGAATGGCATAAACTGAACATGGGAATGCCTACCGTTTCTGTATATGACTTGGTCATTCACCCTCGTGAAAACGATCTTATTGCAGCAACTCATGGACGTAGTTTATTTATTCTTGATGACATATCCCCTTTACAACAGTTAACTCCCGCTATTGCCTCTGAAAAAGCTTGGCTTTTTAGTCAAAAACCAGCTATTATCTGGGCAAATAAAAGCAGAGGAGCACAAAGAGGACATTTTTGGTACGCCGGAAAAAATCCGGAAAACATACAACCTATTACCTCCCTTCCTCGGGCTGTTTTTGAAAATGGAGCCCTCATTAATTTTTACCTGAAAGATACTGATGAACCCGTATCCCTTCAAATCAGAGACGAAAGTGGCTCATTGAACACAAGCATTCCTGTAGAAAATAAAGCAGGAATCCACCGAATTCGATGGAATTTAAAATTTGATAAAAAAGAAGCGCTGCCAGGTCTTTATCAGATTTCCTTAAAAGTAGGAAAGGAGAGTTATCATGCCTCTCTCGAAGTTAAAACAGATCCACTTTTGCAGCACTAAAATCTGGCTAAGAAGCTTTCTAATCTCAATGGCTTTAGTTCGAAAGGTTACCGACAACATTAACCTCTCGCTCTAATTCAATTTGAAATTTCTCTCGAACAGATTGCTGAATTTGTTCTGAAAAAGCGAGGATTTCCTTTCCTGATGCACTTCCTTTATTTACAAGAATGAGCGCTTGCTTTTCATAACAACCCACGCCATTTGAATAATATCCTTTCCAGTTTGCCGTTTCTAATAACCACCCGGCGGGTATTTTATACCCTACTGGTAAGCTATAAAAAGGCATTTCTGGATAAATCTCTTTTAGCTTTCCAAATTGCTCATCTGAAATAGCCGGATTCTTAAAAAAGCTACCTGCGTTGGGTATCAAATCAGGGGAAGGAATTTTAGCCATTCTGATATTCATTACAGCCTCAGCTACTTCTTTGATGGTAGGTTCAAGGATGCCCATTTTTTCCAGTTCTGTTGTTAAAGCGCCATATCCTGTATTGAGCTTTGCCCCTCTACTCAACTTTAATCGGACACTGGTTATGATGGTCTTATTTTTCCACTTTTTTTTAAAAATGCTATCTCTATAACCAAACTGACAATCTTCTAATGAGAGTCGGATCCATTTTTTTTCCTCAAAATGCCAGCAGCGCAGAGAATGAAAAACATCCTTTAGCTCTACCCCATACGCTCCAATATTTTGAACAGGTGCAGCACCAACAGTGCCTGGAATCAATGCCAAATTTTCAATTCCCGACCACCCTTTTTCAATGGTGAATAAAACCAGTTGATGCCAGTCCATACCAGCTTCCACTTCAATAAAAATTTCATCCCCCCTTTCCTCAATCATTTTAAAAGCCTCCATTTCATTTTTCAAAACAACACCTACGAAATCTCCTGCCAGCAAAATATTACTCCCCTTCCCCAACACCAGAATGTCCTTGTAATGATTCGAAATTTTTTCAAAATCTTTTCGTTGCAAAATGGCTGTCAACGCTTCTTCTTTTTTAAAAGAAAAGAAATGAGTCGCAAAACCCGGCGTTTTAAAAGAGGTCAATTCCTTAAGAGAAAAATTCTTTTTGTATTCCATATTGACAGGATAATCATTTAGGTCAATATTAAGAAATTATTAGAACCTTCCATTGTTAGCTAAAAAAATTAATTTTGTCAAAAAAAACAATATGAAGGCATTTGAGGTAATTGGCGGAAAAAAATTGAAAGGTGAGATTACACCTCAAGGTGCTAAAAACGAAGCACTTCAAGTTATCTGTGCCGTATTATTAACTGAAGAACCTGTTAGAATAAGTAATATCCCCAACATTCTGGACGTAAAGTTATTAATTGAAATATTACAAGAATTAGGTGTTTCCGTGCAAAAAGAAACTGAAGATACCTTTTTGTTTACGGCAAAAAACTTACTTATTGATCGAATTGAAGATCCTGAGTTTCATAAAATTGCTAATAAATTGAGAGGTTCTGTTATGATAGCAGGACCTTTACTTGCCCGTTTCAATAAGTCTTACATTCCAAAACCTGGCGGTGATAAAATAGGAAGAAGACGCATGGATACCCATATTATTGGATTTGAACAACTCAACGTTCATTCAGAATATGACAAATCGCATGGTTTTTTCAAACTTACCTCTAATGGACTAAAAGGGGCTGATATTCTTCTTGACGAGCCCTCAGTTACTGGAACAGCCAATATAATTTTAGCTGCTGTTATGGCAAAAGGAAAAACGACTGTCTATAATGCTGCATGTGAACCATATATTCAGCAATTATGCACCATGTTAAATAAAATGGGAGCAAAAATTTCTGGTATTAAATCTAATTTATTGCTTATAGAAGGTGTACCTCAACTTGGTGGGACAGAACACCGAATTTTACCCGACATGATCGAAGTTGGTTCCTTTATTGGACTGGCTGCGATGACAAACAGCCCTCTGACCATTAAAAAGGTAGGTCTTTCTCATTTAGGAATTATTCCTGATAAATTTAAACAATTAGGTATAGCCATGTCTTTTCAGGAGGACGATATCTTAATCCACGAACAAGATCAATATGTTATTCAAGATGCTATGGATGGATCGATGCTCACTATTTATGATCATCCTTGGCCAGGGCTTACACCCGATTTACTAAGTGTAATTCTTGTTGTTGCAACTCAGGCTAAAGGCAGTGTCCTCATTCATCAAAAAATGTTTGAAAGCCGCTTATTTTTCGTGGATAAATTGATTGATATGGGTGCAAGAATTATACTTTGTGATCCACATCGTGCAACTGTCATTGGATTGGAAAGAGAACAGGCCTTAAGGGGAATTACGATGAGCAGCCCTGATATTCGGGCGGGAATGGCACTCCTTATTGCTGCTTTAAGTGCTGATGGCACCAGCATTATTAATAACATAGAACAAATAGACCGTGGTTATCAGTTTCTAGATGTCCGTCTAAATGCATTGGGTGCAGCTATTCGACGCATCGAATCATGAAACTGGCTTGGTGATTGGTTACTTTAGGGTTAGTTCAATGATACCCATCCGTAGAGGCGAAAAAAAAATTGAATTCAGTCGTCTGCTTAAGTTTTTTAATAAATAGGTAGCGTTATCATGTTTATAATAAAGATAAACATAACATTGTCAAAAATTAAAGTTGTATTGTACCAGAATTAAAAATTGCTTCTAAATGGAGTAAATTAAAGGCAGATAACATGATGTGGGTAAAGAGAATTTTTACCAGTCACCACCAGCACCGCCACCATCGAAATCACCTCCGCCAAAATCAAATCCACCAGAATCATTTCCGTCATAGCCACTGCCCGACCCCGAACCAAATCCACCAGGAAAAATCCACATTCCTCCCCCTGACTGATAATCGCCTGACCTGGAATAGGTATGTGAACGACTTGCGGATCTGAAAAGAAAAATTACCGCAACAACAAATAGGATTATAAACAAAATAAAGAAAATGCCAAAGATTCCATCAACACCCTCATTTTCACCACCTTCATAAGTTCCTGCTGCAAGTTGTTGTAAAGTAAGAATGGCAAGACTTAAGCCTTCACCATATTTCTGCTCTCTAAATGCAGGTTTAAGCTGATTCTCTATGATTCTTTTTCCTAATGCATCTGGAATAACCCCTTGAAGACCCGGTCCAATATGCATGAAAATCTTTTTATCTCCGACAGAAATATAAAGTAATATACCATTATTGGTCGATTTATCCCCTATGCCCCATGACTGAGCAATTTTCAGTGAATATTCAAAAATATCTTCATCTTCCAAAGAGTTATCAATGATAATTGCCATTTCAATGGAAGTAGAATCTTGCCAGTCCTTTAGAATTTTTTGCAAATTTTCAACCTCACCTGGGTTTAAAACTCCCGCATAATCATAAACCTGTATATTACTTTTTGCAGGTATTTCTTTTGCGTTGACAATCCAAACACAAGTAAGAATTAAAAAAGGTAACAAAAAAACTCGTTTAAGGGATATATTGAACATGGCAATTTAATTCATATAATGGAAACTTAAGTTACTCACTGAAGGTGATTTCGTCGTTGAGCTCATTTATATCGTCATTGGAAACAGGGAAAAAATGGGCTAACTTAATTCCAATTTTGGAAAGCGTGTCACAGATTCCAGCACAAAACTGGCCTTTTGAAAAATAATCATGGATGGAATTCTTGCAATCTTCCCAGAAATTTTCAGGAACTACCTGATTGATTCCGGTATCGCCCAAAATAGCAAATTGCCTTTTAGAAGGAACAATAAATAAGAGAACACCATTTCGTCGTTCGGTTTTATGCATGCCCAATTGAAGAAAAACCTTAGCCGCCTCCTGATATACAGGAAGGGCTAAGGTTTTCT
>Ga0214921_10002082_pt1 | contig 33090 bp, 32 predicted proteins | sample LL1505_MetaG_FD_177992 | JGI IMG/M metagenome (GOLD analysis project Ga0214921, IMG submission 177992) | Freshwater microbial communities from Lake Lanier, Atlanta, Georgia, United States - LL-1505 | ecosystem: Environmental > Aquatic > Freshwater > Lake | place: USA: Georgia | collected... | reverse complement strand
TCAGATGTAGCTAATAAAGCATCCGCCATGTCGGCATTAAGAGACAAAGCACCATCGCGTAATTTGCTAAGCAAAGACTCGCCAGCATGGGCAACCTTTTCTAGCCGATGAAAAGCAAAAAAACCGCTACTACCTTTTAGGGTATGCATTGCCCTAAAAATATTACCAATTAACTTCTTATCATTTGGAGTTTGTTCAAGCTGAACAAAATCAATATCTAGTTGATCAAAAATTTCACGGGCCTCTAAGAGAAACTCGTCGAGAATTTGATCGTTATTTTCCATGTAGAAGCCTCAAAATGAGGGTCAGGAAATCAATCCCGACCCTAAATTTAGACCTTAAACTTATTGACTAGTGCCTGAAGTTCTGCTGCCATCCCTGCAAGCTGTTGTGCTGCTTGCTGTGAATTTGTAGCTCCTTCCGTCGTGTTTTTTGACACAGTTGATACAGAATTAACATTCTTGGCAATTTCAACACTTCCGGCTGCAGCCTCTGCCACGGTTCTTCCGATTTCATTAGCGGTTGCGGATTGCTCTTCGACAGCGCTAGCTATAATTCCAGAAATGTCATTTATCTTGTTAATGATTCCAGAAATACTTTCAATAGAAGAAATAGCCCCTTTTACGTCCTTTTGAATGTTGGTAATATTTTGACTAATTTCTTCGGTTGCACGCGAAGTTTGACGAGCCAATTCCTTTACTTCGTTGGCAACTACAGCAAACCCCTTACCTAACTCTCCCGCTCTTGCAGCTTCAATCGTTGCATTTAAAGCCAATAAATTAGTCTGTTCAGCAATTGATGAAATTACTTTTAGTACATTTCCAATCTCTTGACTACTAACACCCAGCTTTGACATAGTATCGCTTGTGGTTTTTGCTTCTTTAACCGCTTGGGTTGCCACTGATGATGCTTCCATAGCATTTGAGGAAATTTCACGAATACTAACACTAAGCTCCTCAACTCCGGTGGCAACTGTTTGCATATTTGCACTTACTTGCGTGGCTGCTGATGCTGCAGATCCCGCTTGAGCGGTTGTTTCTTCTGAATTTGAGCTCATTTGCACACTAACCGCAGATAGCTCCTCAGAGGCAGCGGCTAACGAAGTCGCATTTTGTGAAATTGATTTAAATGCATCCTTCGAGGTTTCAATTAGCTTATTAACCTGGGTTGATATATCCAAAAAGAATCCATCTTTATTTTTAAGATCAAGACTAACTGTAAAGTCGCCAGAAGCTGCCTTGGAAATGCATGAGCCAATTTCTTTAGTAACCTCGCTTGCTTTACGTGCACTTTCACGCTCTTGTGCAGTTAATTGCTCAACCTTCTTGAGGCTATCTTGCAAAATAACAATATCTTTAGCTAGGGCACCAATTTCGTTCGGATAATCTGTATGTGGAATTTGAATATTAAGTTTCTGTTGGGCTAAGGAGCTGATTGAGTCCTGAATATTAGCCAAAGGCTTAGCAATCGATGTCGTAATGAGTTTCGACAATATAAAAATAGATACTAGAATAATTGCAAGCAGAGAAACCAAAATCGCAATTGCATAAAAGGCGGTCTTATCCGCTAAATCAACATTTTCCTTTGCCTGAGTATTTTTTCTTTCTTCAATAAGGCCGATTGAGTCATTAAAAGCTTTTTGGCTATCAAGAAAGGATCCTGAATTGAGTATCTTTGCGGCACCTTTTGTATCACCAGACAATGCCTCTTCTTGGGCTTCTTTCAGGAAATCCTCTAAGCGTTTATATTTATCTAAAGTGTCGTCAAGTAATTGTTTACCTTTTTCAGTATGAATTGATTCCTTGTATTTATTAAAATGGAAATCAATTTTTTTGGTTGCATTTTCAATATTCTTTTTTAAGGTATCCTGACCAGCCTTTGTATCAACAAAAACTAAACGGTAGGTACTTCCTACTTTGTTGCGAACGTAAAACTTTGCTTCTAGGATATGCTCAACACCTAAATAGTCATACTTATATAAATCATTGGTTGATTGCCTGACCACCTGAAGCGCAAAAAACGAAAAGGTTGTAACAATTAGGATTAAAACAATCATTACGCCAAAAGCATAATTTAATTTAGTTTTTAAGTTTTTTTTGCTGAAATTGTCCGAGAAACTCATAGTTCTGTCCTAAAGTAATGGTTGTGATTAGGATTGCTTTTTTGCGCTATTGGAATAAGCATATACCTTTATTGTTTATTATTAAATACTAGTAAACATAATTATTAATAAATTTACTGGGCCCAATATAAGGGTTTCTATCTATTTTTATTGTATGGATATTAATAACATTGCACCAATTTAGGACACTTGTCATCAATGCATGATTTTCTAAAATTTTCTGATCTAGACAAATTAAGCTATGTTAAAAAAGCTAATTACCTAGAAATTTTCTTGGATTCAAAAAAAAATGTTGGGTTTGATCAATTTATCATTGATCTAGTCAGCGATACCTTTTGGTCGTCAAGGAAAAATTCGAATGTTAAGTACAAGGATTTAATTCTTGGTTTATCTAAGTTCATATCTAGTACCAATAGTATTGAACCGAGCTACCACAATCAAGACCACTTTAAAGATGTTTGCCTATCAATCTCTTTGTTATTGAGGGCACAAACTGAAATAGCTTCTTCGCTGGATCAAGCAGCCTCATGGAAGGTCTCTGATCAAGAGGCGTGGAGCTTGCTACTATGTGCGGTATGTCATGACCTTGGTCATGACGGAAGTGTGAACAAGCATCCATTTGAGCTTGAAAAAAGATCCGTTGAGCTAGTTCAGGAGTTCCTAGAAAAATCATCACTAACTTTGTTTGAAAGAAAAGAAATTATTGGCACCATTGAGCCAATCATTTTAGCCACTGATCCTAGGTATCTCCCCACCCTTTTGGATAAATTTATCACTGGAAACAATCTGCAGCGTTCTGACTACCTCTCAATGCTCATGGTTGAAGCTGATCTTTTAGCCAGTACTTTACCCAACAGGGGAAAAATATTAAGTGAACGACTTTCCGAAGAATGGCAATTAACAAACCCAGACGCAGCGGCATCAGTCAAGACAAAGAAAGGTAGGCTTTACTTCCTTGAGCACATTCGATTTGTTAGTCCTCAATCTCACACTTTGGGTCTTGAGGAGATCCGAAAAATTTCTATTAATCAGGTTAAGGAGTAGCTAACTATGTCCTCACCAATTGATAACATCCCCTTTTTTACTGGCTTGTCGGCGCCGGACCTAATGAACATCATGTCGGTAACGCAAACTCGAAAAATAGAAAAGGGGGTCAATTTATTTAATCAAGGTGATAAGTCTGATGGGCTCTATGTGCTACTGTCAGGAAAACTCCAGGTCTACATATTTAGTGGCCATATTGGCGGCACCAACAAGGTTTTAGCAACTTTAAATCCTGGTCAGTATGTTGGTGAGTTTGGCTTGATTGATGGAGAACCGAGATCAGCATCAGTAAGCGTCATGGAAAGTGGAGAAATTTTGTTCTTGCCTGCGCTTGCATTTGGAATTATCTTAGATCAACAACCTCACATCGCCGATGCAGTCTGCGGCTTCTTATGTGACCGAATCATAAATCTTCCCAAACTAAAACTAACATCTGAAAAAGCAATTTTGATTCAAGAAAAACGAGTCAAGCCTACTTTATCCAATATGAAAACTCTTTGCAAAATAGTTCGTGAGCATAATAAGTTAACCGCAATTAAAGACAAGGGGTAAGACTGCTTAATATAAATGCGTTGAAAGATATTCTTAAATCATATGCAAATGTCCATTGACTGGACGTTATATTGGAGGTTGTCAAATTCGCCGACAAATTCCGCTGGATGTCCTAAGTCTCAGAGATCCCACCCGACTTCACCGCCAAACTTTTTTAGTTAGCTAGGTCTGCCAATCTAGACCACAATCGCCTCAACCAACACAGTAGAAATCAGCCAGATCTAGCCTACCCACCTAGAATCGAACCTACGAGCTACGCTTAGAAGGCTGTGCATACGAATCTTTTGGTAACAATTTTGGTAACTAGAGTGTTGTTTATTCACAAACCCTTGTAAAACCAATTGACTTGGCGGAGACGAGAGGATTCGAACCTCCGATCCGTGTTTTAGCACAGATGCTCCCTTAGCAGGGGAGTGCCTTCGACCAGCTCGGCCACGTCTCCGTATTACTTCAATACCGCTAGTTTACTTCTGATCCAATTCAAAGGCTTTATGCAGAGCTCTGACTGCGAGTTCCATGTATTTCTCATCAATCACGACTGAGATCTTAATCTCGCTCGTTGAGATCATCAAAATATTGATGCCCTCTTCCGATAAGGTTCTGAACATCTTACTGGCCACGCCAACGTGGGAGCGCATTCCTACGCCAACTACTGATACCTTCGACACCTTGGGGTCACCCATGATGTCTTTGGCGCCAATATGTGCTTGCACACTCTTTTTTAGTAGATCAAGGGCTTTTTGATAATCAGCGCGCGGTACAGTGAATGTGAAATCGGTCTTACCTTCAACCGATTGGTTCTGAATAATCATGTCCACATCAATATTGGCTTCGGCAATGGGGCCTAAGATTTGATAGGCGATGCCAGGACGATCTGGTACATCAATCACAGTGATCTTGGCTTCATCGCGTGCAAATGCGATTCCTGAGATTACAGCGGCTTCCATGGTGGTGTCCTCTTCAAAGGTAATTAAAGTACCCGACTTCATTTCTTGATCAAGCGGAATTAGTGGATCGGTCAGTGATGACAACACACGGGTCTTCACTTTGTACTTACCAGCAAACTCTACCGAACGGATTTGCAAGACCTTGGAACCAAGGCTTGCCATTTCTAGCATCTCTTCAAAGGTGATGTGGTCTAAGCGACGCGCATCTTCACAAACGCGTGGGTCAGTGGTGTAAACACCATCCACATCGGTATAAATTAAGCACTCATCGGCCTTCAGAGCGGCAGCAACAGCAACCGCAGAAGTATCCGAACCGCCGCGCCCAAGTGTTGTCACATTACCTTGTGGGTCAACCCCTTGAAATCCAGTAATGACAACTGCACGGCCTGCATCCAAATCCTTTTTGATCTTGGCATCATCAATGCCCATGATCCGTGCCTTGGTATATGCCGAATCGGTATGCACCGTGACCTGCCAACCCGAATAACTCACTGCATTAATCCCCTGCTCTTGCAAAGCTATGGCTAATAAGCCAGAACTAACCTGCTCGCCGGTTGCTGCAATTTGATCAAGCTCTCTAGGGTTTGGGCTACTACTTAACTCTTTTGCTAGCCCTAACAGGCGGTTGGTCTCGCCCGACATGGCTGATGGCACTACCACCACTTGGTGACCTGCACGCATCCACTTCGCAACCCGTTTGGCCACATTTTGGATGCGTTCGATGGATCCCATCGAGGTGCCACCGTACTTATGAACAATTAAAGACATATTCGTTTTACTGAATTGCAAAACTTATAATTTTACAGGGTTTTGTTTTTCTTAATCCAAATAGGACCACTCAGGCCAAACGCGCTGGCCCTCGGTCGTGAGGTGGGCAATGCTGACGCCCAGACCTTCAACCGCAATGAGCTCATCGTCCATAAACAAGAGTGGGATCTGGCGTTGCCAAGGAGGCACTCCTGCCTCTTGGTAGAGATTTTTAAGACTTTTACTTGGGGTATTGGGTTTGATCTTCAGGCGCTCGCCACCAGTTCGGGGTCTGCCCTCAATGGTCTTGACCCGTTGACAGTAATCCCATGCAAGACCTGCTTGATTGGAGCTCTCAGGGATTGGCACAAAGATCCATTGACCCCGATTGGATGGCTGTGCGGACTCAATTCGTAAGGCATTGCGCCACGCTCGGATGTGATGACGATCATGCAACCATTCCAATTTAGCGCCAGCACGGAGAGACTTTAGGTCACGCCACCAAGATTGCAAACGCTCCGTTGAGGGCATCGCGAGTTGATTACGTTTGAGCCAATATCGCATCACATTCGTGGCTCGAGCTGGGTCTTGCTTATGGAGGGTCATCAATGGGGCAATACTGAGTTGATTGCGATTGATCCAAGTGCGCGCATCGTGCTGTGCAAGCTGATCCATGAGCACTTGCGACTGAGCCAACCATTGCGCACTGCGCGCCAGATTGGCAATTGCCCCACCCTGAATCTGCTCAAGCTCTGGTAGGATTTTTTTACGGATTGCATTGCGGCGATACCGTGTATTTTGATTACTGGGATCCTCCACCCAAGACAACTTGTGTTGTTTGGCATAGACCTGCAATTGCGTGCGGTCTTGCTCCAATAGAGGTCGCCATACTTGCACGGTTCTGCCATTGGGAGTTTGCAACTCTTTATGGGCAGGCATTCCAGCGAGGCCTGCAGGGCCTGCGCCTCGCAAAAGTTGCAAGAGCACGGTCTCGGCTTGATCGTGCTGATGGTGGGCAAACAACAAATGATCGAGTTGGTGTTGATCACACAGCCCAAGCAGTGCTTCGTAGCGCGCTTGGCGCGCATGGGCCTCAATGTTCGCAGTGATCGGCAAATGCACGAGTCGGAAATCAAAGTCAATGCGGTAGCGCTTGGCTAAGCGCTCACAAAATAGCAACCACTCATCCGCCTGAGTTTGTAATCCATGGTGCACATGAAGTGCATATACCGCGTCGTGGGGATAGACCTTACAGACCGCATCGAGCAGTACAACGGAATCGAGGCCCCCACTTAAGGCCACACCAATTCGTTTAGCTTGCGTCTTTGGCTTTGACTTCTTTGAACTGGCCATAACTCATGAACCGTTGATGACGGCGCTCGAGCAGTTCTTTCTCTGACAGATCTTCAACCTCCGAAAGAGCGCGTGCCAGCGCCTTATTCATATTGGCCATCATGGCTTCGTAATCACGATGAGCGGCCCCAACGGGTTCTGGCACGATCGTATCAATCAATTGAAGATCTTTTAAACGCTGAGCGGTGAGTGCTAATTGTTCTGCAGCATCGGGGGCCTTCTCTGCAGTCTTCCATAGAATCGAAGCACATCCCTCGGGTGAGATCACAGAATACGTTGAGTATTGCAGCATCATGACGACATCACCCATCGCAATTGCCAGTGCACCCCCTGAACCACCTTCACCAATAATGGTGGTGATAATGGGCACTTTGAGTTCTGCTTGGGTGTAGAGGTTATGCCCAATCGCTTCGGATTGATTGCGCTCTTCGGCATCAATCCCAGGAAATGCACCAGGGGTATCCACAAAGGTAAAGACCGGTAGGCCAAACTTCTCAGCTAAACGCATTAGACGCATCGCCTTGCGATACCCTTCAGGACGACTCATTCCAAAATTACGCAATGCACGCTCTTTGGTATCACGCCCTTTTTGATGACCGATCACCATGCAGGGTTTGCCGTTAAAGCGCGCAAGGCCGCCAATAATCGATTGATCATCGGCAAAAACGCGATCGCCATGCAACTCATGAAAGTCGGTAAATAAGGCTTGGATGTAGTCGAGTGTGTAGGGGCGCTGTGGATGGCGGGCAACCTGAGAGACCTGCCATGGCGTTAAGCCCTCGTAGATCTCTTTGGTGAGCAGTTGGCTTTTTTCTGAAAGTGTCTTGAGCTCGCTTGAGATATCCACCGAAGATTCGTCTTGCACGTAGCGGAGTTCTTCGATTTTGGTCTCAAGCTCTGCAACCGCTTGCTCAAAGTCTAGGAAAGTGGTCTTCATGGCCTAATTTTATGTGCTTTTTGGGTTTACCCTAAAAATCAGTACTCTACGGGAATCGGGTCAATACTGCGCCACATATACCAGGTAGCCACGGTACGCCATGGTGCCCAATTGGCCGCCACCTCGCGGGCCTCATGACGGGTTACGGGTTCGCCACTGAAATAATTGATCGAGATCGCCCGAATCAGCCCAATATCATCTAGTGGCAGCACATTAGGGCGCATCAGATTAAAGATCAAAAACATCTCGGCGGTCCAACGCCCAATCCCCCGAATTGCACTCAACTCCTTAATGAGCTCCTCATCATCCATTTTGGGCCAGCGCTCGGTTTGCAAGCGTCCATGATGAAAGTGATCAGCGAGGTCGCGGATGTACTCGACTTTGCGCGTGGATAGACCCGATGCACGTAAGGCGTCATGCTTCGTATCAAGAACGCGTTTGGGGGTCACCTCGTTGCCTAGGGTCTCTAAGGTTCGGTTCCATACCGATTGCGCAGCAGCAACTGAGATTTGTTGTCCAACGATCGAGCGTGCGAGCGTTGTGAACGCATCGCCTCGACTTCCTAAGATGCCGTCATCGTACTTGGGTATGAGTTTACGTAAGATGCGGTCTTGCTTCATGAGCTCCGCACACGCCTCTTCCCAGTAGCTTGGCTTTTTGGTTCGTGATTTTGGCATTAGGCGCGTCGCCAGCTGGTTTGACCACCGGGCTTATCTTCCAAAATAACACCCTCTTCGAACAATTGCTGACGAATTGCATCTGCATCGGCAAAGTTCTTGGCTGCTTTAGCGGCTTGACGTGCCGCAATTTGCGCTTCAATTTGCTCTGGGCTTAAGCCTGCTTTAGGCGTTCCACTTTGCAAGAACTGTTGGGGGGACTGATAAAGGAGTCCGATCGTGTTGCCTAAGTGATAGAGGGTATTGAGTAACTCTTCTTTGCGTCCCGTATCTTGGGTTTTATGGATCTCGGTCACTAACTCGAATAACACGGCTATCGCATCCGGTGTATTGAAGTCATCGTTCATCGCTTGGGCAAAGCGGTCATTCCAGACAGGGTCAACCTGGTTGCTTTGAATCGCTGGCAGTTCGCTAAGCTCACTAAGCGCGGTATACAAACGGGTGAGTCCAGTGCGGGCTTCTTCTAACTGACTATCGGAGTAATTAATGGGGCTACGGTAGTGAGCCTTGAGCATAAAGAAGCGCACCACCTCGGGATCAAACTGGGCTAAGACATCTTTGATCAAGAAAAAATTACCCAAAGACTTCGACATCTTCTCGTGGTTCACACGGATATGGCCGTTATGCATCCAGTACCGCACAACGGGTTGATCAATGGAGCCCGATCCATACATGGCACCTTCACTTTGCGCAATCTCATTCTCATGGTGAGGAAACTGCAAATCCGCCCCACCACCATGAATATCAAAATGCTGTCCTAATAACTCGCAGGACATTGCTGAGCATTCAATATGCCAACCGGGTCGACCCTCGCCCCATGGGGAGGCCCACCGGGTGTCAGCAGGCTCTTCGGTCTTTGCGGATTTCCAGAGCACAAAATCGAGTGGGTCACGCTTGCTACCACTAATGGCAACCCGCTCACCAGCTTGTAACTCATCAATTGATTTACCGGATAACTTGCCATAGCTGGGGAACTGTCGAACCGCATAGTTGACATCGCCATCATCGGCTTGATAGGCCATCTCACACTCCATGAGACGACCAATCATTCCCTGCATCTGGGCAATGTAGTCGGTGGCGCGTGGTTCGTGATCGGGCGGCAAGAGCATGAGGGTTTTGGCATCGGCATGCATCGCATCAATGAAGCGCTGGGTCAGTGCTGCAATGGGTTCTTGGTTCTCAAGCGCACGCGTAATAATCTTGTCATCGATATCGGTGATGTTACGAACGTAGTTCACGTCATAGCCACTGGCTCGCAGCCAACGCACCACCATATCAAATACGATCATGACCCGAGCATGCCCCAAATGGCAGTAGTCATAAACGGTCATGCCACACACATACATCCGCACCTTCCCTGGTTCGATCGGTTTGAAGACCTCTTTAGTTCTTGTCAGGGTGTTGTAAATCGACAGCATGGTCAGTGGTTGATAGAGCGGGGATCGAAAGGTGTTGAGTGAACGGCACACGAATTTGTTAGACTGATGAGTATATCGAATGACGCGCCACTTTAGTGATCTCCTTACCATGACACCCCAGCACCCAAACCTCAGTTCTGCTGCTTGGTTCTCACGTTCTTTGTGTGTGGTGTTTTGCGCTCTCGTCGTTGGTTGCAGCACCACCCAGCCCTCTGCGACTTCGGGCAATCCTGCTACGCCCTATTTGGGTGGCTATGGTCCGACCGATCCACCACGTATGAGCAACAACCCCAATCCTGAAACCGGCAATAACCAACTCTCCGAATCGATTGCGGTTCCATTTTTGTCCTTCTTGATTATTGAGCCAGATCCGGTCATGAAAAATGCGATTCCAACGCATATTGAGAAACTCATTAAGGAACGTAAATACCCAGACGCCATTAAGGCAATCGATGCGGCTCTCGTGAAGACACCCCGTAATGTACAACTGCGATTTATCAAAGCACGCCTCCAAGTGGAATTGCGTGATGTCAACGCTGCGCGCGCAACCTGGATCGAGATTACCCAGCAATTTCCAGAGTTGCCAGAACCCTATAACAATCTAGCTGCGTTAGCGGCCAATCAAGGGCAATGGATTGAGGCCCGAGATTATTTAGAGCTTGCCCTCAAGTTAAGACCCGATTACGTTCTTGCACAGGGCAACCTTGCGGATGTCTACTTGCGCCTAGCCGATCGCTATTACTCCAGTGCGGGTAAACTTCAGCCCAATCAACGCGAGTATGGGCTGAGGGCGAAGGCCATTAAGGAGATCCTGAGCCCACCGCCCAAATCGCCGAACCGACCCAATCCACCGATTTCTAAACCATAAGAGAGTTATTTATGCCTAGCGTTCTTTTAAAAACCAATCACGGTGACATCACCCTTGAACTTGATGCAGCAAAAGCACCAAAATCGGTTGCTAATTTTTTGGCCTACGTCAATAGCGGCCACTACGATGGCACGATTTTTCATCGGGTCATTAATAACTTCATGATCCAAGGTGGCGGCATGACCGCAGGCATGAAACAAAAACCTACGCTTGATGAAATTGAGAATGAGGCAAACAATGGCCTCAAGAATGATCGCGGCACGATTGCGATGGCGCGGACTAGTGATCCTCATTCAGCCACTGCCCAGTTCTTTATCAACGTCAATGACAATGATTTTCTAAATCACAGCGCTCCCACCCCACAGGGTTGGGGGTATGCCGTATTTGGCAAAGTCAGTAACGGCATGGATGTGGTCGATTCCATTAAGAAAGTTCAGACTGGTAATGCTGGGTATCACCAAGATGTTCCGACCGAGGATGTGGTGATTGAGAAAGCATCGGTTATTGCTGACTAATCCCTCGATCTCAGCATGCCAGAGCACGCCAGCGCCCTACTCATCTCCGATCTTCATCTCACGCCGTCGATGCCGTTGACGGCGCAACGCTTTTTTGACTTTGTTGAAAAAGAAACGAATGATGTGGAGTCGGTTTTTATTTTGGGGGATCTCTTTGAGTATTGGGTGGGTGACGATGCTGGTGCGCGCTCCCCATTTCAGCAAGAGGTGCTGCGCGCTCTTTTCGCTTTGTCGAGCAAAACCAAAACGTATTACATTCATGGCAACCGTGACTTTTTAATCGGCCAAGACTTCCTTAAACGGTCAGGGATGCAGTTGCTCCCCGATCCATCAAAGGTCATGATCGCCGGCGATGAGTGGGTAATTAGCCATGGCGATGCCCTATGCACCAACGATCTGAGCTATCAAGTGTTCCGAACATGGGTTCGCAAACCTTGGCTCCAAAAACTATTTTTACGACTTCCTCTGGATTGGCGGCGCGGGATTGCACGTACCTTACGCAGCAATAGCACCGCAAAGTATGAGCGCGCGGCCCGCTACACACCCGATGTCGCCCGTTACAAAGGGGACGTGACTTTGGTCGCTTGCGCCAATCTCATGGGGGCCTATGGCTCAGAGCGTTTGATTCATGGTCATACGCATTTACCTGCAAGGCATCACGAGAGCATGGGCAGTAAAGAATGGCAACGCTATGTGCTATCTGACTGGGATCTTGATCATCCCGAAACCGTACTCCCAAAAGCGAGTGCTTTGCGCATTGACCTCAATGGCGTGCGCTACATTGATTTAATTAAGTCTACGTAGTGATTCTTGAGTATTTGCTCAAGATATTGGCCATTTGGGCAAAGATCCTCGGATTGGCTGCCATGATCTCACCGCTATCCATGAAACCTTCTTCGCCACGGTAGTTGCCAACGAGGCCGCCGGCTTCAGCCACAATTAGTGCACCTGCTGCCATATCCCAAGGTTTGAGTTCACTCTCAAAGAATCCATCGTAGCGGCCAGCCGCCACGTAGACAAGGTCTAGAGAGGCAGCGCCTGGGCGCCGCAGGCCCGCGCATTGACGGGTCATGTCGGCAAAGATCTTGAGATAAAGATCCAGATCTTGATCATGCCGATACGGAAATCCTGTGCCAAGTAATGCGTTCTCTAATTTAGTTTGCTCGGCAACTCGAAGACGGCGCCGATCCACGTAGGCGCCACTGCCTTTGGTGGCCGTAAATAACTCATCGCGATTGGGGTCGTAAACCACCCCTTGGGTCACAACGCCATTCACTGATAGAGCAATCGATACCGCGTATTGCGGAAATCCATGAATAAAGTTGGTGGTGCCATCTAAGGGATCAATGATCCAAATGTGATCGGAGCCATTGGTAGCCTCACCAGTTTCCTCGGCTAAAAAACCGTGGTTTGGGTAGGCTTCGCTCAAGGTCTCGATAATCGCCTCTTCGGCAGCTTTGTCCACTTCGGTTACATAATCATTATGTTGTTTGCGATCAATTTGCAAGCGCTCAAGATTGAGTGAGGCACGATTGATAATCGTTGCGGCACGGCGAGCGGCTTTCACAGCCACATTTAACATGGGGTGCATAATGAGTGGACAAATTAAATAAGAACAAACTAGACGACTAGGTCTCTAGTGCAATGGCATTATTTTATACGAATTCATTCATGGCTCAGACGTCGTTTACCCAATACAGTGACCATGTCCGCTGGATCATGGTAGAAACCAGTCATGCGGGCAATATTGGTTCTGCCGCGCGGGCCCTTAAAACGATGGGTTTTGCTGCACTCCATCTCGTTCGTCCCCGAGAGCCCGTCATGCACACCCACCCCGATGCAGTTGCATTAGCCAGCGGCGCTAGTGATGTATTAGCCGATGCAAATACGCATGACAGCCTCTCTTCCAGCATTCAAGAATGTGCGGTGGTTTTAGGCTTAACCAGTCGCGATCGAGAGTTTGGTCCGCCCGCCCTTCCTTGGGCAGATGGTCTTCATTTGTTAACGGATGCATTGCAATCCAATCGCTCTGTTGCACTGGTGTTTGGTCCCGAGCGGACCGGCCTTGAAAATGAAGATCTTGCCTATTGCACCCACCGAGTCTTTTTACCTGCCAACCCCATCTACCCTTCATTAAACCTGGCCCAAGCAATGATGGTCTGTGCGTTTGGTTTGCGCCAAGCGCTGCTGGAGCACCCTGCGCAAGCAACAGCCAATGCAGATGTCTCTGAACTGGCAGACCCTGCAGCGGTTGCCGCCATGCTCGATCATTGGCAAGCAGGCTTAGAAGCGATTGGTTATTTAGATCCGAAAAATCCCAAGAAACTGATGCCACGTTTGCAAGCACTCTTTGCCCGAAGTCGCTTACGTAAAGAAGAAATTGATCTTTTGCGCGGCATTGCCAAACAGATGCTCCTGAGAAAATAAGGCGCACGGATTACACTATTTCTATGTTGAGTTCTCTCTTTGAAGATGTTGACGCCATTATTGCGCGTGATCCTGCGGCGCGGCACCGGCTTGAGGTGATTACCTGCTATCCCGGCTTGCATGCCATTTGGCTGCATCGTCTTAATCATTTCTTATGGAACCTCGGTCTGAAATGGCCAGCGCGTTTTTTGGCATCGCTTGCTCGTTTTCTGACCAATATTGAGATTCATCCAGGCGCCCGAATTGGACGTCGGGTGTTTTTGGATCACGGCCTTGGTATTGTGATTGGCGAGACCGCGGAGATTGGTGATGACACGACCATCTATCAAGGGGTCACCTTGGGTGGTACCTCGCTCTACAAAGGGGTAAAACGCCATCCCACGCTAGGTAAAGGGGTTGTTGTGAGCGCTGGGGCGAAGGTATTGGGTGGATTTACCGTGGGGGATGGTGCACGCATTGGATCCAATGCCGTGGTTCTTAAAGAAATTCCGCCGGGTGCGACGGCAGTGGGCGTACCCGCTCGCATCTTGCATCCCGATCTCCCCAAGGAGGCGAGCGATGCGAGCAAGGCAAGCTTCTCGGCGTATGGGATTACTCCCAATGCCGATGACCCCGTTTCATTGGCATTGAAGAGTTTGATCGACGCCACGATTGAACAAGAACACAAGATCAAAGCCCTGGAAGAGGCCTTAGCGAAGTTGGGTGGTAAGGCGAGCGACTCGTCTGGCCACGAAGCAACTCAGCGTGAGCTAGACGCCATCAAAAAACTTTTGAAAGAGTAAAACGCAGGGGGCTGGCCCTTAGCCATTAATGCAAAGTTCGTGGGCCCTGATCGCGTTGTGCCGTTCCCGATAAATCGAGATCATCCAGATCATCATCGTCGGCAAGATCCATTCCAAAACCGTCATCACCCTGTGGGTGTTGATTTGCAATCTCATCTTCGGTGGCTTGACGAACATCTTCGACCTGCAACCAAAAACGCAGAGCCATACCAGCAAGTGGATGATTACCGTCAAGCACAACTTGCTTATCGGCCAGATCAGTCACCGTGTAGATTAAGGTATCAACTTCCTGATCATCGTCGTCATCATCCACCTCATTAAGTGATGCCACTTCGAGCTCTTCGGTGCTTTGCTCTTCTGGCACCCCTTCAAACTGCATGCCGATCTCTAAAGGCTCAGGGAAACGCTCCCGCGGTTCTATTTTGAGTAAATTAGGGTCATATTCTCCGAAGGCATCTTGAGGCTCAAGCTGAACCGTGGTCTCAAAGCCAATATCCTTGCCATCCAATACACTCTCGATCTTTGGGAAAGTTCCTGAGTAGCCCCCATGCAGATAAACCATTGGGGTGTCGGGTTCCTCGATAATATTGTTTTGAGCATCGCTAAGTTTGTAACGAAGAGATACGATGGTATTTTTTTCAATCTTCATAGCGATGTGTTTCCTTAATAAGGCCATTTTACTTGACTAAGACTCGCTCTCGCTATCAGCCCCCTAAGGCCCCAGCCACACTACCCCTCGATCTGCCGTGGCCGCTTTTGGGTAATCTTAGCCCCCAACTATTTATGCGGCGGTATTGGCATCAATGCCCACTCCTGGTTCGCCAAGCCATTCCTGCTTTTGCACTAAGCAAGAATGCTGGCTTTCCGCTGTTAAGTCCTATTTCTGATAAAGCGCTATTTGGGTATGCATGCGATGGCCTTAGCGAAGCGCGCCTCGTAGAAGCGAAGCCATGGCGTCTCCATCACGGTCCCCTCAAGAAAAAAGAGATCCCCGCCACCAGCCAACGGGATTGGACTTTATTGATTCAAGGGGTTGAGGCGCGGCACCCTGCTGCTGCGCATGTGTTGTCTTGGTTTCGGTTTATCCCTGATGCACGCCTTGATGATCTGATGATTAGTATTGCAGGCATTGGTGGTGGTGTAGGCCCCCATGTCGACTCCTACGACGTATTTTTAATTCAGATGGAAGGTCGACGCCGCTGGAAAATATCTGGGCAGGCCGATCTCGGCTTGCGCCCCCATTTACCACTCAAGATCCTTGCACGTTTTAAGCCTGAACAGGAATGGGTATTGGAGCCGGGTGATTTACTCTACCTACCGCCCAATATTGCCCACGAAGGAGTGGCGCTTGATGATGGGTGTCAAACCTGGTCGGTCGGTTTTCGGTCACCCTCATACCGTGAGCTCCTTAGTGAAGGTTTATGGCGTCTTGCTGAATCCTTAGAAGCCGACCCTGCACTCGCAGCGATTTATGCCGATCCGAATCAGGAAGCTTCTTTAGATCCTGCGCGTTTACCAACTCAGCTCGAAGATGAAATCCGCCAACGAATTCAGAGTCTTTCCTTTGATCAGAACCCGGCGTTTATCAATGGGGTTGCCGCTTACCTGAGTGAGCCAAAACCACAGGCAATTTTTACCCCGCCCGATCCGCTACTCAGTCCTCGCGCCCTATGGGCATCTCTTAAGAAAGAGGCTCTCGTGCCCCACCCCCAAACCCGATTATTGATCCGAAATGAGACCGTTTTTTGCAATGGCGACGCTGTTACCGAAGGTCAAGATCTGGCCACCATCAAAGCCTGGCAAACCCTCGCTCAGCACCACCACTTCGCCCGAGAGCGAATGCAAAAAACAAGTAAAAATAAGGGCTTATCAACGATACATGCAGAGGTGCTGGATGGGTCTGTGAACCTCCCTTTGATTGCAAAAAATAATTCGCTCTACGAGGCCTATTGTTTTGGCTGGCTCCTCCTTCAATAAGCACTGCAATGGCTAGCACCATTTGAACAAATGTTTGCGTGATTGCTATAATCATGGGCGGATATGAGTGGGATTACATCCGTAAACCGCATTCAAGGTCCTACAACAATTACCGGTAATTGCTGTAAATCGACTTATATTTAAAGGAAATAAAACAATGAAGAAGTCACTCCTCTTGGCCGCGATGTTGGCCGTTGCTTTGTCTGCTTGCGGTAAGAAAGAAGAAGCTAAGCCAGCTGCTGCTCCAGCTGCTCCTGCTGCTGCTCCAGCTGCTGATGCAAAACCAGCTGACGGCGCTGCTCCAGCTGCTGCTCCTGCTGCTCCTGCTGCTGCTCCTGCTGCTCCAGCTGCTGCTCCTGCTGCACCAGCCAAGAAGTAATTCTGAGGCTGCATGAAGAAAGGCGCTCATTGAGCGCCTTTTTTCTTTGGTACTAAATGGTGATTATTTAATAAGCTGTCGATCAAGCGTTGTGAGCAACTGATTGCCAGTGGTAGTGTTCTCTGGCTTACCATCCGTATCTTGCACCAAAACAACGACTTGGCTCTCACCTCGCGCTTGAACCACAACTCGATAGAGTTTGGCTTTCTTATCCGCATCGTTACTCCTACCAAAAGTACGGCCAAACCAACTGCGGTTGTCAGCTAACTCTTTAGGGTTCACATAACGTACGAAGTAAATACCTCGTGAGCGATCGCGATCTTCAACTGTGAAGTTAGAACGATCCAAAGCAAGACCGACATCGCGCCAGGCTCGATCGAAGCTGGAGCTCATTTCGATTCGGGTCGCTGTACCCTCTTCAACTAATTTTGCTCTAGGAGTCGCTGCTGAAACGCCTCTACTTGCAACCTGAGCTCTAGCCTGTTCCTGGCTCATTCCAAGACGCTCCATTAAACGTGCCAAAAATACTGCCTCCAACTCTGGGTCGGTGGGACGAATGCTCCAACGTGAAGTAATGGCCGCATCTCCGTCTTTAATTGGAATTTCAATAGCTCCCTTGTGCGTGATGTAAATCTCAGTGACATCGGGTTTTTGAACCTCAAGACGTGTTCTGAATTTATCACGCTCACCAGAATCATAAATACTATCTAAAACGCGGCCCAATGTTCTGCGAATGATATCTTGCGGTACTTTCGCGCGATTTTCGGCCCAATCGGTTTCCATAATGCCTGTCGAGGGCGAATCAATAACCAACAAAAACCCGTTCTCTTGCCAAAAATCCTTTACTTGGGGGTAGAGTTCCGTGGCGGGCTTATCAACAACCAACCATCTGCGATCACCATCGCGCTCAATTTTCATTCCGGGGATGCCAGTCAGCACATTCGAGCGCATTTGAGAGGATTTCTTCACTGCTTGGTTGTATTCCGACATGGTCGCAGTGCCGTCTTGCACAACAAAACGACGCTCAGCTTGCGTAGTTATTAAGTCGGGGGGCAGAGCCAAATTCGGGCCGGATACCTGCCCAGATTTCTTATAGTCAATCTTATCGCTCGAAGTCATGCTGCCACATGCAGTTAAACCAATCGCAAGACAAGCAAATAATGGGTATTGAATGATTGAGCGCATTCGTTCCTTACGAAATTACAGCAAACCGGCTTGACCCAATGCCTGACGCAAGGGCTCACGCAATGGCTCGCTAAGTGGCGTCAATGGTAACCGAATTCCGGCTGGAATCTTCCCCATCTGATGCAAGGCCCATTTCACGGGTATGGGATTAGCCTCGATAAACATCAGTTTATGAACTGCCAACAATTGATACTGAATTTCTCTCGCACGCTTAGCGTCACCAGCAATCGCTGCTTTGCAAAGTTCGCTCATTAGGCGAGGCGCCACATTGGCCGTTACCGAAATGTTGCCATGCCCGCCCATCAGCATCAGGAATAAAGCAGTTAGGTCGTCACCCGAGTAGACCGCAAACTGGTTAAGCTGTTTATGTTTGAGCTCGGCCAATAGCAGTGAGCCGCGCTCTAAATTACCAGTCGCGTCTTTAATTCCGATAATCCCTGGCACCTGAGCCAAACGGACTGTGGTCTCATTGGCAAGATCGGCGACGGTACGTCCGGGGACGTTGTACAAAATGACCGGCAGATCGACGCGCTCAGCAATCGTTTTAAAGTGGGCATACATGCCCTCTTGGGTGGGCTTATTGTAATAAGGCACCACTTGCAGGCTAGCATCCGCACCCACCTTTTTGGCATACTCGGTTAATTCAATCGCTTCCCGAGTCGAGTTACCGCCGGTTCCAGCAATCACCGCAATGCGGCCATTGATATGCTCAACTGTTACACGGATGAGCTCACAGTGTTCTTCAACCGATACCGTTGGCGACTCACCGCTCGTGCCAACAATCACAATTGCATCGGTGCCCTCATTGACATGCCAATCCAGCAAGGAGCGCAATGCGGCGTAATCAAGACTAGCGTCTTCGTGCATTGGGGTTGCAATTGCAACCATACTTCCGGTCATCATGGCTGATTTCATAAGGGCTTTATCGATCAAACGGCTTAAGCGCTAAATTGTAACGGATGGCGTATTTTGGGCAGTCCCCGGCTAGCGCATAGGCTCTGAACCATGGCCGGTTTGGGGATTGCACGATAGCCATCCTGATAAGCCACCACGTGCAGATCATGTCGCTTGGCAAGATCTAGTAACTCGCCATGCTGAAGTAAAAAGTTTGGATTTGAGGGTTTACCAAATTCTTCATTGCCGATTGCAAAGGTCTCGTAGAGCAAGATACCGCCCTCTTCCAAAAGATCTGGCAATTGTTCTAAGTAAGGCCGATAGAGGTAGTTACTCACCACAATGGCATTCCATTGACCAAACTCGGACTCGGGAAGCGGCCATCGATCTCCTTCGAGATCCATTTGCTGGGTCATCACAAACTGATGGTCAATGCGGGCCAAAGACTCTTCATCACGATCAACAGCCAGCACCATGAAGCCACGATTGGCAAGGTAGATTGCATGTCGTCCACCACCACAGGCAAGATCGAGAACCTTGCCCCCAGGAACAATCAGGTCAGCGTATTGGGCAATCCAAGGAGAAGCAGTTTCTAGAGCGGCGTGCACGTGATTTATAGTCAATCAACATCTAGGCCCATCGCCTCGCGCACATCCCGCATGGTTTCTTGGGCAACCTTACGGGCCTTATCGGAGCCATCCGCAATGATGGAACGCAGCAGGCTTGGATCATCTAAATACTGTTGTGCACGCTCAAACATCGGTTGTTGTTCACGCAAGATCGCATCAATCACGGGTTGTTTGCAGTCTAGGCAACCAATGCTCGCACTTTGGCAGCCCTTCTGCGCCCAATCCTTGGTGGTTTGGTCTGAGTACACCTGATGAAACTGCCACAGAGGACAATTAGCTGGATTACCAGGATCGGTGCGTCGCACTCGTGCAGGATCGGTTGGCATGGTCCGCACTAACCGAATCACCTCCTCAGGCGCCTCGCGAATGGCAATGGTGTTGGCATAGGACTTCGACATCTTTTGCCCATCAAGACCTGGCATCCGAGCTGCTTCGGTTAACAAAGCCTGGGGCTCGACCAAAATAATCTTACGAGCACCCTCGAGGTATCCAAATAATCGCTCACGATCACCCATCGATAAACTTTGCGCCTCTTGCAATAAGGCCTGTGCTTGCATGAGCGCTTCATCCTCGCCACGCTCTTGGTAGGCATTACGCAATTCCAGGTAAAGCTTGGCGCGCTTGCTACCGAGTTTTTTTACTGCCTCGAGGGCCTTCTCCTCAAAACCGGGCTCACGGCCATACAGGTGATTAAAACGACGAGCCACTTCACGGGTCATTTCCACATGAGGAACCTGATCCTCACCAACCGGAACATAGAGGGCTCGATAGATCAAAATATCAGCCGCCTGTAGCAAGGGGTAACCTAAAAAGCCATAGGTCTGCAAATCTTTTTCTTTTAGTTTTTCAATTTGGTCTTTGTAGGTGGGGACTCGTTCAAGCCAGCCCAACGGGGTACCCATCGCTAGAAGAAGAAATAATTCGGAGTGTTCCGGCACTCGACTCTGAATAAACAATGTAGCTTGATTGGGATCAACACCCGCTGCTAACCAATCGATCACCATCTCCCAGACCGACTCTTGAATCACCTCAGGGGTCTCGTAGTGCGTTGTTAATGCATGCCAGTCAGCAACAAAGAAAAAACAGGGGTATTCAGCCTGAAGGCGTACCCAATTTTTTAAGACGCCATGGTAGTGGCCTAAATGCAAGGCGCCCGTGGGGCGCATGCCGGATAAAACGCGTTCTGCAAACATGAGAGGATTGTCGCTTATTTAATGAAAGGCCGACCAAATGGGCGTTAGGTGCTCTGGAAGATGGGGAAGCTGCCCTAAATCAATATCGCTTTCCTGGGGATCATGAAAATCCGATCCACGCGAAGCCAGAAATCCATAACGCTTGGCAACCTTCGCATAGGTTTGGTATTGATCGGGACTATGGCTACCGGTCACAACTTCAATACCAGCGCCACCCAGATCCTTAAAACGGGCATAGAGCTCATCCATTTGCATGGCATTTAAGCGATAGCGACCTGGGTGCGCAATCACTGCTTCACCACCCGCACCCGTAATCCAATCAACTGCCTGATCCAAGCTTGCCCAACGGTGCGAAACATAACCCGGTTTACCGGCAACTAAGTATTTTCTAAATACCTCATCCATATCACGACAGACCTGTTGCTCCACGAGGTAGCGCGCAAAGTGCGTGCGTGCAATGAGCTCAGGATTACCTGCAAACTTTAGAGCGCCTTCATAGCTATTTTCAATGCCGATTTGCGCAAGCTGAGCCGCCATTTGGCGAGCACGCTCTTCACGACCATCCCGGGTGGCACGCAAACCATCTTGCAAGGTTACGTTGCTTGGATCAAATCCCAAACCAACAATATGGACAGTTTGTCCCATCCAACTAATGGAGATCTCGACACCTGATACATACTCCATCCCCAAATTAAGCGCAGCGTCTTGCGCACGCGCCTGACCACCTAAGACATCATGATCAGTTAAGGACCATAAATGCACGCCATTTTGATGAGCACGCAAGGCGAGCTCCTCTGGGGATAAAGTACCGTCAGAGACTACCGAGTGGCAATGTAAATCCGCATTAATAGGCATACTCATATCCCTATTTTAGGTCAGTTGCGCATTAATAAGGCGACGCGGTGCCTCAATATATTCTCGGGATTGCATCTCCATTAAACGCGAGACAGTGCGGGCAAACTCACTGACGACCTGCCCTTCCGTATACAGCTGGTCAGGGGGTACTTCGGCTGACATGATTAATTTCACACGATGGTCATAAAGTACATCAATCAGCCAAATAAAGCGTCTTGCCTCATTGGTTAAACGGGGGGGCATATATGGCACCTCGGAGACCATCACCGTATGAAACGTATTGGCAATCTCTAAGTAATCATTTTGTGAACGAGGGCCCACGCAGAGAGTTTGGAAATCAAACCAAACCACACCCTCAGCCAAATGCAGCGCCCGGATCTCGCGGGACTCAATTTTAAGGATGCGGTTGGTGGCCTCAATTTGTTTGCCGATGAGCTCATGAAAGTAATCATCCATCTGCTGATGGGTTGCTTCATTTAATGGGGTTAAATAGGCCTGAATCCGGGTCATCTGAATTTGCCGGTAATCACTACCTGCATCCACATTCAAGACATCGAGCTTTTGCTCTAAAAGCTCAATCGCCGGCAGGAGTCGGTCACGATGCAGGCCATTCGGATACAACTGATCGGGTCGATAGTTTGAGGTCATGATGAACTGCACCCGATCAATGAACAAAGCCTTTAAAAGGCGATACATGATCATGGCATCGGCAATATCATCAATGTGGAACTCATCAAAGCAAATCAATCGATATCGATCGGAGATGCGTTTGGCTAATTCATCAAGGGGATCGGCCAATCCAGAAAGCTCATGGAGCTCACGGTGAACCTCGCGCATGAACTCATGAAAATGAATCCGGATTTTTTTTTGAACGGGCGATGCTTCGTAAAAGCAATCCATCAAAAAGGATTTACCGCGACCCACTCCGCCCCAGAGGTAAACCCCTCGAGGTAACTCGGGGTGAAAGAGTTTTTTGGTGAGCGCGTTACTCCGAATCTCTTTATAAGCAACCCACTGATCTTCGCATTGCTGCAAGCGAACAATGGCCCGCTCTTGCGCAGGATCTGGATGATAACCGCGCGCTTTACACTCTTGGTTGTAAAAGTCAGCGACTTTCAACTTACATATTGAGTGCGCGTTGATCCGTTGCTAAAGCTGCTTCGCGCATTACCTCCGATAAGCTGGGGTGAGGATGGCAAACACGAGCAATGTCTTCAGCGGCTGCTTTAAACTCCATCGCCAAAGCGGCTTCCGCAATCAGGTCTGAGGCATTAGGGCCAATAATATGCACCCCAAGAACCTCATCGGTTTTGGCATCCGCTAAGATTTTGACAAAGCCATCGGCACGATCCATTCCCAACGCACGACCGTTGGCCATGAACGGAAACTGACCCGCTTTAAACGCGCGCCCCTCTGCTTTGAGTTGTTGCTCGGTCTTACCAACCCATGCAATTTCAGGGTCGGTGTAAATCACCCAAGGAATGCAGTTGTAATCAATATGCGGTTTTTGACCAGCGAGTAACTCAGCAACAAGCACCCCTTCATCCTCGGCCTTATGAGCCAGCATTGGTCCGCGCACCACATCACCAATTGCATAGACTCCAGGTGCTGAGGTCGCGCAGGTATGATCATTAATCGGGATAAAGCCGCGCTCATCGGTTTTAATCTGAATCGCTTCCAGATTGAGTCCTTCGGTATTGGGTACACGGCCTACCGAGACGATGAGACGATCGCATTCTAGTTTTTGGGGTTTACCTGTGCTGTCCTGATACGAGACCACGACACCCTTCTTATCGGCTTTCACGCCATCAATCTTGACGCCCATATGAATATCAAGACCCTGCTTGGTAAAAATCTTTTTGGCTTCTTTTGCGATTCCTTCATCACATGCGCCCAAGAAGCTTGGCAAGGCCTCGAGGACCGTAACTTGTGAGCCAACACGGCGCCAAACTGAGCCAAGCTCAAGGCCAATGACACCTGCACCGATCACACCTAAGCGCTTAGGCAGCGAATCAAATTTAAGCGCGCCCTCGTTATCGCAAACTAGGACGTTATCTACTGGGATGTTAGGGAGATGTCTTGCCTTTGAGCCAGTCGCAATAATGACGTTCTTAGCCGTGATAGTTCCGGCATCTTTACCGGTAATTTTGATTTGATACCCCTGCGCAGTTTTTCCAGCAAACGAGGCATGTCCTTTAATGCTGGTCACTTTATTTTTGCGAAACAGGAAACTGATACCGCCAGTCATTTTGTTGACGATCTCATCCTTACGCGCCAGCATCTTTTGAATGTCAATCTTCACGGAGCCCACCTGAATACCATGGTCAGCGACGTGATGACCGATCTTCTCAAACTCCTCGGAAGATGCCAACAGAGCTTTGGATGGGATGCAGCCCACATTCAAACAAGTTCCGCCTAAGCGTGGCTCGCCTTTGGGATCCGCATACGGATTGGACTCTGCACAGGCTACCTTAAATCCCAATTGCGCTGCCCGAATTGCTGCAATGTAACCGCCGGGGCCAGCTCCAATCACTAGCACATCAAATACTTGGCTCATGGTTTACTCCTTACAGATCAAGTAGTAAACGAGCAGGATCTTCTAATAGCTCCTTCATTGCCACTAGCCCCAGGACTGCTTCTCGACCATCGATAATCCGGTGGTCATACGACAGGGCTAAATAGTTGATCGGACGAATAACAATTTGTCCATCTTCAACAACAGCCCGCTCCTTGGTTGCATGGATCCCCAAAATAGCGGATTGGGGTGGATTGATAATGGGGGTCGAGAGCATCGATCCAAAGACTCCACCGTTGGAGATCGAGAACGTCCCACCAGTTAACTCTTCGATACTTAATTTACCTTCACGGGCTTTATTACCGTAATCCGCAATTTGCTTTTCAATCTCAGCCAGGGTCATTTGATCGACATTGCGCAAGATAGGCACTACCAAACCGCGTGGCGAACTCACTGCAATACCAATATCAAAGTAACCGTGATAAACAATGTCATTACCATCGACCGATGCGTTCAAGATTGGATATCGCTTTAATGCATAGGTCGCCGCTTTTACAAAGAAGGACATGAAGCCTAATTTCACGCCATGGGTCTTTTCAAAGACATCTTTATAGCGTGAGCGCATCGCAATCACGGGAGCCATATTGACCTCATTGAAGGTGGTCAAGATCGCATTATTGGCTTGCGATTCCAAGAGGCGCTCTGCAATACGAGCACGCAGACGGGTCATCGGCACCCGCTCCTCGGTACGATCCCCAAGGGGCATATTTGACATGGGAAGTGGTGCGGCGCTCGCGACTGGCTTCGCACCGCCTGCAATCGCATTTTGCACATCACCCTTGGTCACACGACCGTCCCGACCAGTGCCGGCAACTTGATTGGCCGTTAGATTATTCTCGGCCATGAGTTTGGATGCAGAGGGAGCGGCAATCGAGCCTTTGTTTGAAGAAGAGGCTGGCGCTGGTGCTGCGGCTTTGGCTGGTGCGGAAGCTGCGGCTGCTGCAGTTGCTTTGCCTTCACTATCAATCTTTGCGATCACTTGATCAGCCACTACGGTTCCACCATCGGCAACCAAAATCTCAGCCATCACGCCTGCCGATGGGGCCGGTACTTCAAGCACTACCTTATCGGTTTCGATCTCGATCAAGATCTCGTCTTGGGCAACGGCTTCGCCCGGTTTTTTCTTCCACTGCAAGAGCGTTGCTTCGGCAACCGATTCAGAAAGTTGTGGAACCTTTACGTCAAATAAAGCCATGATATGTCCTATGAATGAGTTAGATTAAATCGCTGTTCTGTTCGTGCCACCTATTTGGTGACCACAAATCCTTTGAGCTTGGCAAACGCTGCGGTGAGTAATGCCTTTTGCTGACTCTGATGCAAATGGGCATACCCAACAGCCGGCGAGGCCGATGCGGGTCGACCGGCATAACCAAGACGCATGCCCTCGCCCATGTTCTCTAATAAATTGTGTTGCACGAAGAACCATGCGCCCTGATTTTGTGGTTCATCCTGACACCACACCAACTCAGTGAGGTTGGGATAGGACTTAATGATGCTGGCGACCGCCTTATGGGGGAACGGATACAGCTGCTCAATACGCACAATCGCTGCGGTATCGATCTTCTTATCTGCGCGCTGCTTGACTAAATCGTAGTAGACCTTACCCGAGCACACAATTAAGCGCTCTACCTTTTGGGGATCAAGCGAGTCATCTTGCTCCGGAATCACCGTCTGAAACTCACCTTTGGTGAACTCAATCAATGGTGACCCCGCATCTTTGTGACGCAGTAAGGATTTGGGGGTCATGATGATGAGCGGCTTTCTAAATTGCCGAATCATCTGCCGCCTTAAGAGATGGAAGATCTGCGACGCGGTCGTGGGTTGAACCACTTGCATATTGGTATCGGCGCACAACTGCATAAAGCGCTCGAGGCGGGCCGAGGAATGTTCTGGACCCTGACCTTCATAACCATGGGGCAGCATCATCACCAAACCGTTGACACGACCCCATTTCACTTCACCAGAGGCGATGAACTGATCGATGACCACTTGAGCGCCATTAACAAAGTCACCAAACTGGGCTTCCCAAATCGTGAGTGTATTGGGCTCAGCAGCTGCATAACCATATTCAAATCCAAGAACAGCCTCTTCGGAAAGAATCGAGTCAATCACCGTAAAGGGTGCTTGATCTTTGCTAATGTTTTGCAAGGGAATGAAGCTGGAATCTGAATTGCCACGCTCTTGATCATGCAATACCGAGTGGCGATGACTGAAGGTACCTCGGCCACTATCTTCACCCGATAAACGAATGGGGTAACCACTGGCAAGCAAGGATGCGAAGGCCATCGCCTCCCCCATCCCCCAATCAACATTGATCTCACCACGGCCCATCGCGGCACGATCGGTGTACACCTTTTGTACCAATGGGTGCACTTTGAAACTCTCAGGAATGGTCGTGAGTCGATCTGCTAATCGCTTCCACTCTGTCAATGGTATGGCGGTATCAGCTTGATCGGTCCACTTCTTATTTAAGAATGGTGACCAATCGACTGCAAATTTACCTTTGAAGTTACTTAATACCGGGTCAAGGGTTTGCTTACCCTCTTCCATCGCAGCACGAAAGGCTTTGACCATCTCATCGCCTGAACCTGCACCTAACACACCTTGTGCCTCCAAACGATCAGCGTATAACTTTCGTGTACCGGGATGCTTAGCAATAATGCTGTACATGTACGGTTGGGTCATTGCAGGGGTATCTTGCTCGTTGTGACCAAGCTTACGAAAGCAAATGATGTCAACCGCTACATCCTTACGAAATTGCGTTCTGTATTCCAAAGCGAGTTGCGTTGCTAGGACTACTGCCTCAGGATCATCGCCATTGACATGCAGTACCGGCGCATCGATCGTTTTCATAATATCGGTGCAATACAAACTCGACCGAAGATCTCGAGGATCTGAGGTGGTAAAACCAATCTGATTATTAATGACAATATGAACGGTGCCGCCCGTGGAGTACCCACGAACCTCTGACAGCGCCAAGGTCTCTTGCATCACACCTTGACCCGCGATCGCCGCATCACCATGCACCAAGACGGGCAATACTTGACTGCCCGAAAGATCATTGCGCCGCTCCATGCGCGCACGAGCGGAACCCTCGACTACGGGATTCACAATTTCGAGGTGCGATGGATTAAAGGCCAGCGATAAATGCACTGGGCCTCCAGGCGTTGAAATGTCGCTCGAGAATCCCTGGTGATACTTCACGTCACCCGCAGGTAAATCTTCAGGGGCCGTGTGATCAAATTCAGCAAAGAGATCTTTCGGTGATTTACCCAAGACATTGACTAGAACGTTTAAGCGGCCGCGGTGGGCCATACCAATCACAATCTCTTGCACACCCCGTTTGCCAGCCCCTTGAATGAGTTCATCCATGCAGGGAATGAAACTATCACCGCCCTCGAGTGAGAAACGCTTTTGACCGACATACTTTGCTTGAAGATACCGCTCAAGCCCTTCGGCCGCCGTTAAGCGATCTAATATTTGTTTGCGCTGTTCATTCGTGAATTTAGGCGTCGAGCGAATCGATTCGAGTTTTTCTTGCCACCATTTTTTTATTTTCTGATCGGCAATGTTCATAAACTCAGCAGCCAAGGTGCCGCAATAGGTCTCGCGCAGTGCTTGCAGCAAATCCCGTAAGGTCATTTGGTTTTTACCAAAGAAGGTATTGCTGGTATTGAAGACGATGTCCATATCGCTATCAGAAAATCCATAGAACGATGGATTGAGCTCTGGGATATCGGGGCGTTCAGTGCGCTTTAGGGGGTCTAGGTTCGCCCAACGGTTACCCACGTTGCGATACGCCGCAATCAGCTGCTGAACCGCGACTCGCTTGCGACCCATCTCAGAGTCGGCTGAATCCTGAATCGTTTTGATGGGACCCTGCTTAGCACGTTCAGCAAACGAAGCCACAATGGGCGCATGCGCAATATCTCGACCATTGGAGCCATCTACGGCCGGAACCTGAACGACGTTATCAAAGTAATCGCGCCAATGCTGAGCTACGGATGTGGGATCTAATAAATACGATTCGTAGAGTTCTTCTACGTAGGGGGCATTACCCCCAAAGAGGTATGAGGAACCTCTATAGGACTGCATCATGATGCTCACCTTTCATCGGGTAACCCGAAAAAAACTGTGGTTTTAACCATCTGCGACACGGCTTAACCGATTAGCAGAACGCAAAGCAAATGCCTTATGTATTACAAGGATAGCATGGCTTAGGAGAAAAAAATACCTCAATATCAATGGATTAGTAAAAGTCCTAGGGCATACCTGACTGGATGGTTAACTGATCCCTACCCAGTTATAGGAAATTTCCTACCCACATTTCATCCCTGCCTGACAGATCTCTATCGATTTGATTTTTATGCTCTTTCTATCCCAATTTACAAAAGGAGAAAGCATGAAACCCATTAATCTGAATCAGCCCTACCTAAGTACTCGACAAAGTGCCAAGGTTCTTCAGGTCTCGCTAGGTACCGTTCAAAAAATGGTGGAACTTGGTGAGCTAACCGCCTGGAAAACTCGGGGTGGGCATCGCCGCATCCTGACAAGCTCCCTAAATCAACAGCTACGCCGTCGTAAAGTGGGAATGCAGCAGCGCGCCAAACAGGCTCAACATATCGCTTTAGGGGTTTTTAAGCGGCAAGAAAACCTCGATGAAATGCAAAAGGCGATTCAAGACTGGGCCATCCCCTTTGAACTAATCCATTCTCTCGATAGCCTTGAAGGGCTCATGCAGGCGGTATCCCATTACCCCGATGTGATTTATTTAGACTCGTTAATCCCACCAATCGAGCAATTGCATTTGATTCATTACTTAAGTAAGAATATTCAAACCCGTCGAATCCCACTATTGGTAGATGAAGCCTTTGTGCAACTTCACCCCGGAGTGTTGGAAATGGCTAAAGAGAATGGCGTTCATTTAAAACCACAGACCAGCGACGCCGCAGCGCTCTCCGAAGAGCTCAATGCTTTACCGGAAAAGACCAATGTAATGACCTATAGTGCATGTGCCGATAAACACCCCTACAAACAATTAGAGAAATTGTTTACCGAGGCAATTAATACGGTATTTGAGTAAAGAAAAAGCCAGTTCAGTGAACTGGCTTTTTTAGTCCTTGTAACTAATATTATTTAATCGCAAATTTACTGCGATCTTTTCCGGCAATCCATTTTGGAGCTTTACCGCGACCAGTCCACGTTTCTCCAGTTGCAGGGTTTTTATATTTTGGTGCAACCTTACCGCGCTTCTTAGCAACCCGTTTCTTCGTAGCTGCCTTTTTAGCAGGACGACCACGCTTACCAGCGCCGCCAGCCTTACGGCCAAACAAATCACTCGCGGTGAGGCCAAATTCATCAATGATCTTTTTAGCCTTTGCAATTCCTTCTGACTTTTCACGTTGCATCAACGTCTGGATCTGACTGTCCAATTTCTCACGTTGCGCAAGTAGCTCTTTGTACGATGACATATTAATTAATTTCCCTAAATGTTTAAATAATAATGAGGGTGTAATAAATCAAAAATTGGGAAGGAATAAATGTTTATTTATTTTTCTTAATTGATGACTAAATTATTACGAATTAATATTATATCCGAATAAATTATTAATTAAGATTTATTATTTGCTCTAGGTGAATAATCAATTGCATGGCATTTAATAATTATTTATTTTATATTAATTAATGAGTTATGATTAATAATTACTAAAATATATAATAATTAACTGAGTAATTAAATTAACTAATTTAATTAGCTTGATTTTTTGCCCGACGCAGCATAAAGCTACCAGTAGACTTTGCGGTCAGCTGCCCCGCCTCATTAAAAATACTGCCCTCGCAGTAATTAACGGTACTACCGGCTTTTAAGACTTTGCCTTCTGCAATCAGTAGGCCTTTGGATGGTCTTAGAAAACTCGTGGTCATATCAATCGTAATGACCCCAAGAATATGTTCGTGTGAACTCCGTGCCGCCGCAGCCATTGCAAAGTCCAAAATGGTCATGACCACACCACCATGCGCCACATGAAAACTATTAAGCAGGTCAGGGCGAAGATTTAAACGAATGCGCGAGTGGCCATCCTTGGCAAACTCGGGCTCAATACCCAAAACATCAAGAAATGGGATGGTTAACCCAAAATAATCTCGACTCATTATTTAGCGAATAAGCGATCGGGGTGTGCCATCGCCTTAAACTCGATGGCATTCCCTGAGGGGTCTAAGAAAAACATGGTGGCCTGTTCACCGACCTCACCCTTAAACCGAATGTACGGCTCAATGACAAATTGGATACCTGCCTTCTTTAATTTATCAGCCATCGCTTCCCATTCGGGCATCGATAACACAATGCCGAAATGGCGAACGGGTACTTTTTTGCCATCAACATCGGAGTGGACATCATTTTTTGCTTCGCCATCGGCTAAGTGCGCCACAATTTGATGGCCAAATAAATTGAAATCAATCCACTCATCGGAGCTTCGTCCTTCAGGGCAACCGAGTAGGCCACCATAGAATGCGCGAGCATCTTGCAAGTTATCAACTGGAAAGGCTAAGTGGAATGGATGCATGGCTTCTTCCTTGTGTGCAGATGGTCGGGGCGAGAGGATTTGAACCTCCGACCACTTGCACCCCATGCAAGTACGCTACCAGGCTGCGCTACGCCCCGACGAAAACAATTATTGTATCTCAGCGGCTTAAGACCTGAAGGACCTCTTGAAGCTCCTCACGTAAGCGCAATGTCGATTTACTCTCGTCTAAGCGGTTTTTTGCACCGCTGATCGTAAATCCCTCTTCGTACAACAGCGTACGAATTTGACGAATCAGAACCACCTCATGATGCTGGTAATAACGGCGATTTCCGCGGCGCTTTTGCGGACGTAATTGAACGAATTCTTGCTCCCAGTAGCGCAACACATGAGGCTTTACCCCGCACAACTCCCCCACTTCGCCAATCGTGAAATATCGCTTACTCGGGATTGGGGGAAGATGCGAAACCGTGTTCGCTTTGGAATCAGGTTCTGTTTTGGTTCTGAGCATGGGACTCGACCGCGTCCTTTAGCTTCTGACTGGCATGAAATGTGACTACCCGTCGCGCAGCAATCGGAATCATCTCGCCTGTTTTTGGATTACGCCCCGGACGTGCAGTTTTATTGCGCAACTGAAAATTACCAAACCCTGAGATCTTGACCTCGACACCGGACTCTAAGGTCTCACCGATTCGGTTAAAAAAAGCATCAATCATGTCTTTAGCTTCGCGCTTATTAAGACCAACTTGATCAAATAAAGCTTCTGAGAGTTCGTTTTTGGTCACGGTTTGATTATTTGCAGTCATGGCGACACTCTTTTCTGATTCTATTAAATTGGTTTACTGACTAATATAGCAAATTCGGATTACGACTATCGCAATCGTGCTTTGCACTGATTCTGTAAAGCATCCAATAAAGCGGTGATACTGGTTTCCACTTCTTTATCTTGCAGTGTATCCCGATCATTGGCTAAGGTCACTCGAAACGCCAGGCTTTTCTCATGAAGCGCGATTGAACCACTCTCTTTTTGAGGACGAAACTCATCAAAAAGCTCAATCTTGCGAACGAATGGTTGGCGTTGTGCCAGCATCACATCAAGCAAGGTTTGCGCTGGTACCGATTGGTCCACTACGACCGCAAGATCGCGTTGCACGGCAGGAAACTTACTAATCTCGGTTGGCGCTGGTAAGCCCACATCACAAATCGCATCCCAATTGAGGGAAAACAATACCGGGGCCGAATTCAGCTCGTAGGCTTGCTGTAGAGCTGGATGCAACTCACCAATCCAGCCAATCGCTTGATCACACAAATCAATGCGGGCGCTACGTCCAGGGTGTAGGGCGGGATGTGCATGCTCTGCCGCTTTGGTCTGGAGCTGCAAAGGAGTTAGCACGCGCTGCAAATCGCCTTTGACATCAAAGAAATCCACTAAGCGATTGGGTGTTCCCCATTGTTCGGGGTTTGCATAACCATAGGCTAAGCCACCTACTTGTTTAGTTTGAACAAAGCCAGCCACGATACCAGGGGCCTCCATCTGACTGGAATCTCTGGCAAATACCCGACCGATTTCAAAAATACGAACCCGTCCAGCACCGCGGTTTAGATTACTGCGTAGATTCTGTAAGAGACCACCCCATAAATTACTACGCATCACACCATATTGACTTGCAATCGGATTCAATACGGCAATGGGATTACTCTGCCCCATCTGCATCTCGGTCTGGGAATCAATAAATCCAAAGTTCAAGACCTCTTGATACCCCTCATGCGCCAAGCGATGGCGCAGCGTGTGCACGGGTCGTTGACGCTCCAGTGGCGCGCTCATCTTCAACTCCGCTTTGGGTGGGTGATCCGGAATGTTTTCAAATCCATATAAACGGGCTACTTCTTCGATGAGATCCTCTTCAATATCCAGATCAAAGCGATAACTTGGGGCTTGTACCGTAAATACGGTCGCCCCACCTTGCCCTGAAACGGTGAACTCAAGACCCAAGCGTTTGAAGACATCACTGACTTGCTCGATGCTCAATGGAATGCCAATCACACGTTGAGCGCGCTCTAGGCGCATCGATACGGCTTTACGTTCTGGCAAATGCGTGATTTGATCATCGATCGGACCCAATTGACCACCACAGATCTCCACAATGAGTTGACTGAGGTAGTCCAATGCAGAAATGGTTAATTGCGGATCAACCCCGCGCTCAAAGCGATGGCCTGCATCGGTTGTAAAGTGATACCGTCTAGCGCGACCTGCAATCGCTGCTGGCCACCAAAAGGCTGCCTCAACATAGATGTTCTGGGTTACATCACTCACTGCGGTACGATCGCCGCCCATGATGCCAGCAAGACTGATGGGGCCCATCTGATCCGCAACCACACCAACAGGCATTCCTTCCAAATGAGCTTCTACCGTTTGCTCATTGAGTAACTTCAAAGACTCGCCAGATTTACCCCAACGCACTTCAATCGGAGCCTTTAGTTGATCGAGAT